>ERZ827168.1394-NODE-1394-length-33388-cov-3.981880_pt1 | contig 33388 bp, 60 predicted proteins | sample MGYA00519868_ERZ827168 | MGnify/ENA primary metagenome ERZ827168 (study PRJEB31778, sample SAMEA3449271) | human gut metagenome | biome: human gut; feature: human-associated habitat; material: faeces | place: United Kingdom | collected 2010/2012 ...
GGCACCGGTCTGGGCGGCGGCCACGACGAGCGTGAGCAGACGCTGAACCAGCTGCTGGTCGAGATGGACGGTTTTGACGCCAACGACGGCGTTATCGTTATGGCCGCCACGAACCGTGCGGATATCCTGGATAAGGCGTTGCTGCGTCCAGGCCGTTTTGACCGCCAGGTCTATGTAGGCCTGCCCGACGTCAAGGGCCGCGAGGAGATTCTCCGGGTCCACACGAAGAATAAGCCCCTCGGCCCCGATGTGAGCCTGAAAACGATTGCCCGCTCCACCGCCGGTTTCTCCGGCGCGGATTTGGAAAACCTCGTCAACGAGGCGGCCCTGCTGGCTGCCCGCCAGGGCAAGAAGGCCATCACCGAGAAGGAAATCGAGGAAGCCTCCGTCAAGGTCATGATGGGCCCCGAGAAGAAGAGCCACGTTGTCACCGACGAGGAGCGCCGCCTGACCGCTTACCACGAGACAGGCCACGCCATCACCGGCTACTTCTGCAAGCACCATGACCCGGTGCACCAGATCAGTATTATCTCCCGCGGCGGTGCAGGCGGCTACACGATGTACCTGCCCGAGAAAGACCCCAGCTACGTCACCAAGACTGCAATGTTCGAGAACATCGTCTCGCTGCTGGGCGGCCGTGTGGCCGAGCAGCTTGTGCTGGATGATATCTCCACCGGCGCATCCAACGACCTGCAGCGCGCCACCGATACGGCCCGCGCCATGGTCACGCGGTACGGCTTCTCGGAGCGGATGGGGCCTGTCGTCTACGGCAGCGACCCCGGTGAAACCTTCCTGGGCCGTGACTTCGGCCAGGGCAAGGGCTACTCCGAGACGATTGCCTCCGAGATCGACAACGAGATCCGTGACATTGTGGATGAAGCCTACGAGACCGCCCGCCGCACCCTGACCGAGCACATGGACGAGCTGCACAAGGTCGCAGGCGTCCTGATGGAGCGCGAGAAGATCAGCGGTGAGGAATTCAAGACCCTGATGGAGGGTGGAACCCTGCCACCCTATGACATCGGCAAGGGCGAAACCGCCAAATCCGAAGCACCTGCGCCGGGAAATGCAGAACCTGTGCAGCCTGCCGAACAGACCGAAACCCAGCAGCCAGCCGAGCCGGACAACACCCAGCCCGACATGCAAGAGTAAAGAGTAGGTGTGAACTATGGATCAGAATTTTTCCCTGATGGCGCAGTCCCGCGCTAACTATTACACGGCCGGCAGCCCGGTCCAGTTTGTGCGTGTTGAGCTGCTGAAAGGCGACGTGACCGGTGAGGTCGCCGTCTGCCTGACCTTTAAAAATGTCGGCACCGAGCCGTTGACCGGCTTGGTCGTCCACTTCAAATGTAAGGATGCCGCCGGTCAGGTCCTGTGCGAGGATGACTTCTACTATGAGCAGCTCAACGCCCAGCCCGGTGCTGTGTTCGGCAGTGACGATGCCGTCTATGTCAGCGACACGCCGGTCTCCAGTGTCGAAGTCGAGCAGGATCGCGCGTTCCTGAATGGCCGCGGCGTTGACCTGCGCAACTACAAGCGCGTGCGCCTGAATATGCCTCGTGTGCTGCCCGGCTCCATTTCCCGCACTTTGCAGCAGCGCACCGGCAATGTGCAGCTGACCTGTGTGCCCCAGGATACCGAGTACGGCTGGTTTTGCGCCTGCGGCGCGTTCCACCCCAACGAGGAAAACACCACCGTCTGCTCCGAGTGCGGCGGTGACCGCGCAGCCATCAAGGCCACGCTGACCGGCATTTTGGAGGAAGCCCGCCAGGCTGCCGAACGCCAGCAGCAGGAAGTCAACGCCGTTGCAAACAGCGTTGCGCCTGCCCCGGCCCCTCAGCCCCAGGCACAGCCTGCCCCTGCCGCTACTGACCCCCGCGCTATGGCCAACGCCGTGCAGGCCGCTATCACGGGCCAGCAAGATATTCCGCCGCAGAGTGCCTACGAGCCGGAACAGGCTACCGCCGCCTTTGAGCCGCAGAGCAACGGTTATGCGGATGATGAGGATGAGGAAGCCGAGCGCGTCCGCCGTTACGCCCCCAAGGGCCGTCTGTTCGACGACGAGGATGACGAGGACGACGGCACCCAGATGTACGACACCGACGATCTGGACGACGACGATTACGATGATCGCAAGAAGTCCAAGAAGCGAGGCCGTTACGCTGATGACGACGAGTCCAGCGAAGATGACGTCATGGCCGAGCGTATCATCCGCCTGGCCCCGCCCATCACGGCCATCGCCTGCGCACTGATTGTTGCGGTATCCTTGGTCTATCATTTCATTTTGGCATAAAAAATTGCCGTGGCATTCCGCTTTTGGAATGCCACGGCTTTTTATTTTTCTGCCGTCAAACGCTCGAACGTCTTAATGATTTCCGGATCATTCAGCTTAATGACCTTGCCGGAAAGGTAGTGCAGCGTATTTTCCTCGGGGATGCGGCCAAACGTCAGCCGCTGGGCACACAACGCCTGGGTCTTTAGCCCACTGCGCTCGTTCATCTTGCGGTTGCCGTACTTGATATCGCCCAGTACTGGGTGGCCCAGGTAAGCCAGGTGGGCGCGTATCTGGTGGGTACGCCCGGTAATCAGTCCGATGCGGCACAGCGCAAACGGCCCTGCCTGGCGGATGACCGTCACTTCGGTGATGATCTGCTTGCAGCCCTCGCTCTCCCGCGCATGGATGCGCACCTTGTTGTTTTTTTCGCTGTGCTGCAGCCAGGCCACAAACCGGCCCTGGGGCGGGGCCCCCACCGTAATGGTCAGGTATTCCTTCTTCATTAAGTCGTCGCGGATGATGGTGTTCAGATCGCGCAGGGCTGTGTAACTCTTGGCGGCCAGCACCAATCCTTCCGTGCCGCGGTCCAGACGGTTGCACAGTGCCGGGGCGAACCGTTTTTCGGCGTGGGGGTCATACTCGCCCTTGCCCTCTAAATATGCGGCAAAGGCATCCACCAGGTTGACATCCCCGGTGCGGTCGCTGTGGCAGAGCAGGTGAGCGGGCTTGTACAGCACCGCAAAGTTGGCATCCTCGTACATAACGGTCACAGGGGGCTGTTTGCGCGGCGGCTTGGCAGTCTTGGCGGCTGGCTTGCCCACCGGGAAAAACTCGTCATTGATGTACATTTCGATCAAATCGCCGGTCTGCAGCCGGGTGTCCGGCTCGGCGCGTTTGCCGTTGACCTTGATGCGTTTATTGCGGAACGCCTTGTACATCATGCTGCGGGGCATATCTTTGGTTACGCCCTCCACAAAGCGGCTCAGGCGCACGCCGTTTTCGTTGGGGCCTGCTGTAAAACTTTTCATCGTATCCTCTTTAAAAATCATGCGTAAAACAGTTGTCTAAATACTCTATTCAGTATATAATAAAACCAGCAAAACGTAAAGATGGGATGTGAAAAAATGGCAGAGGAAAATCTCCACGCGAACCACCGCGCCCGGATGCAGGAGCGCGTTGACCGCGACGGTCTGGACAGCCTGGCCGAGCATGAGGCGCTGGAATACCTGCTGTTTTTGTCTATCCCGCGGGCAGACACCAACGAACTGGCCCATCGGCTTATCAACCACTTTGGGGATTTCTGCAAGGTGATGGAGGCCGAACCCGACGAGCTGATGCAGGTCGAGGGGGTCGGCCCCAAGAGTGCGCGGCTGATTGCCACAGTTATGGCGTTCGGCCGGTACTACCAGCTGAAAAAGCGCAAGACCCGCCAGGCTCTTGACAAGGCCGAGGCGGCCATTGAGTACGTGAAACCCCTGTTCCGCGGCGTGCAGAATGAGCAGCTGTATTTGATTCTGCTGGACGACGCCTGCCGACCGGTGCAGGATCTGCGCATCGCCGAGGGTGTGCCCAACCGCGTGACGGTGGACACTCGGAAGCTGCTGCGCGCCGTGGCCCGCACCAACTCTACCTGCGGCATCCTGGCCCACAACCATCCCACCGGGTTGGCCATCCCCTCCGAAGCCGACCGCCTGACGACCTACCGCATTATGGAAGTCACCGGCCAGCTGGGCTTTACTATTATGGATCATATCATCATAGCAGGGGAGGACGGCTGCTCAATGCTGAACCGTGGCAGCCTGCCCGAGTACCGCCCGGGCGGCGGCATCCTGCAGGCCGCCAGCCGATGAACCTGCCCCAAACGCTCTGCCGCTAGACCGGCAGGGCGCATTTTTTCTGCTTTTTCGCACAAAATGTTCGCAAAGGACTTTACATTAAACGCCATTTGGAAGTTCAATAAGAGTAATTTGACGTAAATACGATGGAATGTTAGTTGCTAAGAGCGGTTAAGAGTGATACTCTGAGGCTTATTCATACATTACTTGTATAGGCCTCAATCCTCACAACTGCTCACAACTAACATTCCATTTTATTTTTATTTTATCTTTTCAACTTCTTCGATGAACCACCCGATGTCTCGCTTTGTGTAAATAGCTTCTGTGATATCGTCGATTCTATGTCCGACAATTCGTTTAAGTGCGTATTCATCCATCTTTGCTTTCTTAGCCTGCGTCACAAATTGTAAACGACCATCGTGCGGCTTGTGCTCGGGATTCATTCCTAAAATTGAAACCGCGTTTTGGAATATGGCTCGATAACCGTTATAATTCAATTGACATTTGTTCTGAGTACCTTCTGGAATATAGTTAAATACATATTTACTGTTAATGGCAACCGCATCATCGTAATACTTTTTTACAATATCATATATTTTGTGGTGTATTGGTATGATGCGATTTTTACCATTTTCTGTTTTCATTCCTCCGATAAAGTAGCGTTCGTCGAGGTGCATATTTTCTACTAAAATATTTCCAATTTCGCTTGGGCGCATTCCGGTATAGCATTGGAAGATAATCAAATCTGAATAGGGAATGGTATCAAGATTGGCCCACAGCTTTTCAATTTCTTCGGAAGAAAAATCCATATGATGATTTTTGGTGGTAAGGTCGTCCTTGAATTTGAATGCTCTTGCACAATTCTTTTCTAGCAATTCATTTTCGATTCCGTAGTCTAACAATTTGCCAAACAGTGTCTTAATTGTGTTTCGCACATTCGCCGATGCGCCTCGTGTTCCGTAACCGTCAGTAACGGACGATTCGTACATACAAAATTTAATATGATGTATTTTTAGCTCCCGTATAGGAAGATTGTAAACATTCGAGCAATACTTCCATGCAGATTTATATGCTTTTGGATTAGCAATGGTAGGATAAAATTCATTTGACCATCTATCATATAGTTCTTTTACTGTGACATCTTTCGAGAAGTCAAACGGATTCTTGTTATACTCCAACAATGCCTGGTAAGCATCATTGTACGTTTCAAAATAGGCCTGTGGTTTTAGCAATTTACAAACAGGTTTTCCTTCCGGTGTCTTACCAACAGTCACCATGGCACGGAACGGCTTTCGCAGCGCTTTCCCTTTGAGTTCGGTTATCTGACCGAATCCATTGGGGAGGCGCTTTCTTTTATTACTACGGGGTTTTCGTACTCGCGTGGCTTCAGGTTTCATCGGATAGCCACAGTGAGGGCATGACATGGCTTTATCACTTACTTGAAGGCCACATTCCGGGCATTCTATTAACATCGTTATCGCCTCCTTCAGCCTTATTATATACAAAGGTATATGAATAGTCAACTCATACACTAAAAGTTTGGTACGCAGGTGACGTAGTTCTATGCTAGATTAGATACATCCTAATTGATGCGCGTCGAAATGGATAAATTTACATGTATAGAACTGCGAAGGAGTACAAATGATTATACAAGAATTTGGACAAGGTTCTGTGCCTATTGTCGTAGCAGCGAGAGTTTACGGCAAAGATGCTTCATGGATTCGCGCTGGGATTATCGCTGGTTGGCTTCCTATTGGTGTTGCGACGAGAGATGGGATTCAGGTTACGAGTGTTGACGACATCAATTCGAGACAAGGCCGTATCAATTATTATATTTCACCAAAAAGACTATGGGAAGACACAGGATACGTTTGGAAAGGGGAGCACGTATGAGTACCGTATTACGTCCAACGCTTTCCGAGAACAACCCTTATCATATCGCAAAACATCGATATTATGAGCTTAAACACTTTTGCTTGCAGTATCCCGATTGGAAGCGTGCCTATGCTGAAATTGACGCCATGGCTAGAGGCGATACATTTGAGAGAACGTCCAAAACGAATAAAGTAATCAATGTCACTGCTGATTGTGCTGAGGCAAAACTTTACTATCAAATCCGAATGGATATGGTTCAACGGTGCGCTGAGTTGGCCGACCCTGTGCTTGCTCCGTATATCGTGAAAGCAGTGACTTCTAATCTAAGTTACGATTATCTCAAATCTAAGTTAGACATCCCAGCATCGAAGGGAACCTATTTTGATCGGTATCGCAAGTTCTTTTGGAATTTGAGTAAGGCGCGAAATTAACATCTGGTCATATGGAGGTGATTCTATATGGACCGTGAAAAGAATTTCATGTATGAATCAGGGGATGGTGATGAAAACGCCGTCGTTGTGTTTGTTCGCGACAGAGAAGTCAAAGACGGAGAACGATGGGTTGCTTCATCGCTGTCTTCTGAAGAAGTGCAGAAACTTTACACATTTTTACAGGAAACACTGAAATAGCATATAGGACGTCTGAAACATGGCGTCCTATCTTTTCGCCAAAAATGCACGTCCTTATATGGAGGTGATGTCAAAATGACAAAAGAAGAATTCAGAAATTTGAGTATTGGGGATATCGTAACACTAAACGGAAGATGCCACGGTAACAAAGGTATTCGTTGCGTTGTCGATTATATGATTGACGATAGAATACATGTGCATACCTTGGATGGTACTGATTCGCTTAGTATTGTTGGTGGTATAATAACAAACTGGAACGAGATTTCTTACAAATCAGCAGACATCGTTTGACACAAAAGACCTTATGGCAACATAGGGTCTTTTCTTTTTTTGCGCGAAAATAACTTCTCCTAATATGGCAAACAATAAAATATTTTGGAGGTAATTGTTATGAAACTTATCCCTGTTAATGGAGTGCCGGAAAAGACTACTCGTAGTGAGTATCTGAAAGCAGGTCAAAAGGCCGTTGAGGAATTCAAGAAGATTCCGGAGAAAGTCGTTGAAGTGACTTTTACGAAGGAAGAATACGCGAATCCCTACTCGGCCATGGGCATTGTTAGGCAGATTATCGAACGCGATTGTCTGAACATAGCAACCATTATGAGAGACGGAAAGATGTATCTCGTAAAACTTTATTGATTGGAGGATAGGCCTCGTGATAACACGGGGTCTTTTCTTTTTAATTTTGGGTACACAGGTGACGCGAATCCGTGTTATAGTCATATCGTAAAATTCCCGGGGTGGAAATTTCGTGAAAACAGTTTAAGGAGGCTCTTATGGAATATATGATCGTACTGGTCGTGTGCTGTTTACTGGCAGCCCTTGCTGGGTTTGTCGGTGGAAGTTGTTGGATGCGAGAACGCTTTGCAAAGAAGTATACAATAGGCGAATTGCGAGTGGACCATTCAGACGAGGATGGTCCTTTTTGTTTTATGGAAGTCTATCCCGATTGCGGAGACTTCATCGATCGAAAGGCGGTTATGCTGCTTGTAAGGAAACAGGACTTCCTTCCGCAAAAATAACAGCCAGTTATATGGAAACCCAAATTATATTTTAGGAGGACTATTTATGAAGAGTTTGAAAACTGTAAATCAGATGGCATTTGGCAACCATCAGCTGAAGAATTTTGGCTTAGGTTCACTCTTGGCCGGGGCTATTGCTACGATTTGTGGCTTAGTCGCGGTAAGAGCGAGCGAAGTTAATTTCTATGCTGAGGGTGAGCAAGTCCAGTCTCAGATGCAGGAATTGAACGACGCTTTCATGGACGCCGTTGAGAAGTAACTAGGGCTTCATAAGACCTTATGGTAACATATGGTCTTTTCTTTTTTACGCTGATATTTCACTCTCTAATATGGAACCTATCACGTTTTTGAAAGGAGAAATTCAAATGGATACTAATTCGGAACTGTTGAACAAACGTATTGAGGAGAGTTTGAAAGCTCTGCCCGACTTGGAGGCAACAGACCGCGAGAAACGAGTCAAAGAGCTCGAATCGCTGTACAAACTCAGGATTGAGGAAACGAAGACTGAAACGGAAGCCCGTCAGAAAGGTGCAGAGCATATGGATGCTATGTGTCAGGCACAGGCCGAAGCTAAGGAACGCAAAATCAATTTCGGGGCGCGTTTGGCATTTGATGCTTTGTCACTCGGATTGCAACTCGCGGCTTACAGCTGCTTCATTAAGGCCGGCTTCAAATTCGAAGAAACCGGTACGTTCTGCTCGAAGACATTCCGGGATGTCACCGGAGGATTTATGAAATTCATTAAGAAGTGAGGTTATGGACCCTATGGCAACATGGGGTCTTCTTTTTTAGAATTAAATATGCTATACTTAAATATAAGAAGCGAAAGGAGCTTTCTTATGAAAAATTTCATTAAAATGGCAGTTATCGGTGCCGTGGCATCGTTTATTGCAAGTAAAATCGCAATGAAGGATGCCAAAGATCGTGCAGACGAAGTTATGCGTAGCAAAGAAGCCTTGCTCAATTTTGCGACAAGAGACCAACGAGATGATAAATAAAATACTAAAAGGAGTAACAAACTCCCCCGCATGATTTAGCGAGGGAGTTTTCTTTTTTTTTACCAATATGCGATATTACATGGAACGCCCAAAACAATACACAACTATGTTCGGTGAAACTTACCACTGTAATCATCCTATATACAATACATGTACTTTATATAGAATTCTATATAAAGGAGTGGGGGTAATACAACAGAGGTATGACCCAGAAACCAAGCACACCTATTGGACGGAGATAGACCCATGGCTCTGTGATATGCTATACCTCACTCCCGGATTCAAAGACTTCTTCAACGAGTATGCCTCTGAACCAGTAGACGGCTTGTATCCTACTGTAAATGTCCGGCAATTGATGTGGCGTTTGCGATTAAAACCTATAAAGAAACAACGCTGGGAAACAGTCTTTGATAGAAAAATACTTTGACTTGCGAGAAATTTGGCCACGAATGTCTAATATGGAGAAATCCAAAACAAATTTTAGGAGGAATTTACTATGATTAAAAAGTATTGGAACAAACCTATCACTTGGGGTAACTACGCTAAACTTTGTGGCATTTGTTATATGGCTGCTATTGCCATTTCTGCTGCCAGTTGGGCTTGGCTGACCAAACCTTGGGAGGAATTTATGTCCAAGAAAAACAAAGTTGAAACCTACGAAGATTAAAGGAACAATCCAGAGAATGGCTCACGGAAACGTGGGCTTTTCTTTTTACGCACTTTTTACATCCAGTAATATGGAACAAATGAAAAGGAGGAATTCATTATGATGGATGTAATTTGCGAACTGCTTGAGGAAACTCGCGCTGAAGGTTGGACCTGGAAAAACTGGATGGTGTGCTTTCTGCAAGCTGTTGGTGGAGCATTGATGATTATGGCAATCTTACTGGTCATGTTGCTGATTTTAGGGAGTTAATAGCTCCCTATTATTTTTGCGCGAAAAACGCAGTTTCTAATATGGAAACAGTGTAGCTCAATCTGGGAGAGCACCGAGACTAAATCTCTCGGGGGTTGCGAGTTCAAATCTCGTCCTGTTTCTTTTTGTTTTATATTTTTACAAAGGAGACTTCCAAATGAAAATCAATCGACAGTTTGTGGAGCAGACGTTTCGCCAGACGATTAAGTTCGTTGAGAAGCAGTCGCCAACGATTCTCACAGGTCTGGGTGCGGCTGGCGTTCTGACCACGGCAATCATGGCAGTTCGTGCGACACCTAAAGCTCTCGCCATCATTGAGGAAGAAAAGGTGCGCCGGGCCAGAGATGGAGAGAATGAAAACCTGAAGCCTACGGAGGTCGTGGCAAAGTGCTGGAAGTGCTATGTGCCTACCGTCTGCATGGGTGTCGTCACAGTTGCCTGTGTCATCAGTGCTAACTCAATTAACCTTCAGCGCAACGCCGCCCTGAGTTCATTATATTCTGTGTCGTCGGCCGCCCTAAAGCAGTACGAAGACAAAGTTGTGGAGACTGTCGGCGAAGAAAAGAACTCCGAAATCAAGAAGTCCATCGCCCAGGACCGTATCACTTCGGCTCCGCACACTGATATTTCGCTGAGTAATACCAACGACGTCATCGTCTACGATTGCTTCAGTGGTCGCGAATTTGCCTCGAACATCAATAAAATTCAGGCAGCCGTCAACGCTCTGAATTACGATATCGTGACATCGAGCGATTGGAAGAGCCTGAACGAGTTCTACGGCGAAATCGGCCTCCGCGACATCAAGCCTGGCGACGGTCTGGGATTCGGCACTGACAATCTTATCGAGCTTGATTTCAGCGGTCAGCTCGACGACAATGGCCGACCGGTTGTGGCTATGGATTACAAGGTCATGCCGAAGCCTAAGTATTGGGAGGGCTACTGATATGTGCTCATACGCTAAACTTGTCACGTTCGCAAGGATGGTTGACGGCAAACCTGTGTACGAGTAAGGGAGGTTATGCTCTATCAAAGTTGAGCGATGCCCGGATCCTTCAAAATTTCGTGAATGCGAGTGCTTAAGAAAAGATGCCCCCGCGAAAAAAGCACCCGCTTATTTGGAAAGGAGGTAAAACTATGGTACCGAAAATCAAGATTTCGATGGTCTTTAACATTCTTGCCATTGGATTGACTATGGCTGGCGCAGCATTGAGCCAGTACACAGCCATGAAGGAGTGGAAAGATGAAATGACTGAGAAAGCGGAAAATGAGGCCGAACAGTTGACCGATTCCGATAACTAAGAGCATAGGCCCTGTGGGAACACGGGGTCTTCTCTTTTATATTTGAAGGGAGGAGTACGATGTGACTTCTGTTGTTGTAACCATTGAGTGTCCGCTCGAAAAAGAAATGCACGATTTACAGGATAAGCTCTGCAAAACGTTTAGTCTTTTATATTCCGAACTTTTTACGGACAATCACATTATTGTCAACACGAGCGACGACCGAAATGATGGCAGTAAAAACACTGTTGTGGTCATTCTCAAAGGAAGCGAAGCAATTAGCGCTTATCCTGTTGTGCAGAAATTCATGAAGTGGTATGGGGCATGAATCGAGCGCTTGAATTGCAAACTCTCAACGAATTTGAGGATGAACACTACTTCCCACCGAAAGGAAATTGGCCGAAGTATGAATTTGCTTACCGAAGCTGTTGCAGATGGGCTATTTCAGAAATTCGGAAATCTTTCCAGGCCCGCCCGGAAACTAGCGTGATTGATATTTTGAGCGACTTATATGCACACATGGAAACCGCCATGGCCGAGGCTGATGAAACTCAAAGATTCAATGGTGTATCTGTCCCAGCATCGGTAATCTTTTCGGTAGGTCGCGAAATGACTGAGATTGTCGCCGGATTATATTTGTAAAGGAGAATCTTTATGAAATTACTTAAACCGCTGAACCTCAAGGGGGCAGCAAAGAGCCTCCAAAAGACAGCCATCAAGCAAGCGCCCGCGTTGCTTACGATTATGGGCATCAGCTGTATGGTATCGTCTACGGTCCTAGCTGTACGAGCAACACCGAAAGCTCTCCTGCTAAAAGAAAAGGCAGAAATGGAGAAAAACGGTGATATTTCTGCTTACCAGGAGGCCCAGACCCTTACACCAATCGAACTCGTGCATACTTGCTGGCGCTGCTATGCTCCTGCGTTTATCGCCGGAACAATTGGCGCAGCCTGCCTGATTGGAGCGAACAGTGTACATTTGAGACGAAATGCAGCACTGGCAGCGGCCTATGCCTTATCTGAATCTTCTTTCAAAGAATATAAAGATAAGGCATTGGAAGTCGTAGGCGAGAAAAAAGAGAATGATATTCGCAATGCAGTTGCCCAAAACGATGTCCAGAAGAACCCTCCTGTTGAATCGGCAGTCATCGATACCGGATTCGGCAGTAACTTGTGTCGAGACCCTATCTGTGGCCGATATTTCCGCTGCGACATTGAGAAGCTGAAAAGCAGTCTGGCTGAGTTGAATCTGAAACTCGTGACTGACGGATGGGTGTCGCTGAACGACTACTACGACCTTCTGAATCTTCCCGAATGTGATATCGGAGACGATCTCGGGTGGAACCTGAATGAAAACCGCGAGGTGGTCAAATTGCGACTCAGTGCCCAACTTGCCGAGAATGAATCCCAGACGCCGTGTATGGTAGTTGCATTCCAGCATGGCCCCATCTATAACTACGACAAAATCTAACCACGCGAAAAACACAGATACTAATATGGAAATAATTCCAATAATTTATATTTACAAAAGGAGTAATTAAAAATGGAAAACGAGGAAATTATGATGAACGAAACTTCTACTGAGGACATGGTTCCTGTGGAGGATAACGCTCTCGTTGATACCGAGTCTGGTTATGAGGAAAGCTCAGAGAACAGCTCTATCGCTGCCAAAGCGGTACTCGTAGGTGGTTGTGTCATGGCCGTCGTTGGGACGGTCCATGTGTTCAAACACTACGTTGTGCCCGGTGCAGTGAAGGTCTGGAACTTTGCAGTATCCAAATTCAGCAAAGGCAAGGTTGTCGAGGCGGAATCCACGGAGACTACCGAGGAAGAAGCAGAGGACACCGTAACGGAGTAATCCACAATTCCTGGTAAATAAGGAATTTATCTAAAGCTAAGGCTTATGGAAACATAGGCTTTTAGCTTTTCTTTTTGCTTTGAAAGGAGAACAAAGCTATGAGTTTCTTTAAAAATGCAGTAGTCTTTACTTCTGGCGTCATCGTCGGTGCAGCCGGTTTGACTGCGTTTGTGGGCTATCAGGCATTTAAGATGCTCAAGAAAAACGACGTACTGTACAGCGCCGTTGAGGAGAGCGTCAAGGCAGGGGTGCATACCGGAGGAAATGAACTTGGGCATCGGCTTGCAAAGATTGCGACTGATTGGATATTCGACAAGCCGAAGCCGGCTTCTGATAACCGAATTCAATATTCAAAGCGCGATGGATATGCGCCAACATATGATGTGCCAATATATACAACCAGCGACGATGCAGAAGATGCGTTAAAAACGCTGAAAGACGTAATCAAACAGTATGGATTTGCGTCTATTGGCGATCTATACGATGCATCTAGTCTGCCTAATAACGACTATCGATTTAACAAATATGGATGGACAAATTTAGATGGCGCTATGGTCATTCATACGACTCTTGGCTACACCTTGGTATTACCTAACGTCCGCCACGAATAAAAAGGTGATTCTATGAATCGCTATATTTTTAGAGGTCAGGTGCTCGATCAGTTTGGTAGCATCATTGACCGACATTGGAGAGGGGAGACTGTGGCAGCGTCTATTAACAAAGCAAAGTCGAATCTCAACTACCAATGGAAAAAGACGCACAACTATCCGTCCGGAAGCAAAGTAGTTCTGGATGGCAATTATATTTCCGAAGGACTCGAGAAGGGAGCATGAAATGGCAGAACTTGAATTTCCCAACAATTCCCATGCAGCGCGCAACGGAAAGGTAGCACCTACGGAAAAGCCTCGTGTGCAGAAGGTTGTTACCGGGAACACAAAGCTGAAAAAGAAAAGCGAGGCTCGTAAATTTGCAGATATTTTCATCAGCGATGACATTGAGAGCGTTCGGAACTACGTGTTCATGGACGTTCTGGTGCCGGCAATTAAAAAAGCTGTGGTTGATATCGTCTCGGATGGCATTAACATGATTATCTATGGCGATACGTCTAAGAGGACAACCTCGAGTGGTTCTCGCTTCGCCTATAACTCATGCTATAACGGAAACAGCCGTCCCGAACCGCGCACATCAGTAAGCAATCGGACGGGTCTTGATTATGAATCGCCGATTCTGGCAAGCCGCATCGATGCCGAGGAAGTGCTGAGTGCTCTGGAAGATATTATTGACCAGTATGGTTTTGCCTGTGTAAGCGATCTGTATGATGCTTGTGGTCTGACCACCTCGAACTATCAGCTCAACAAATTCGGCTGGCAGAACTTGGCTATGGCTTCCGTCGTCCGAGTACCGGATGGCTATATGCTGAAGTTGCCCAAAGCCACGGCGCTGTAAGGAAGGACTTATATTTATGGAATTGCAAAGCCCGTTGAAATACTTGGCTACCGAGGACATGCCCGAAGAATCCAGAACCGATGTCAAGCGATACAGCCAAATTGTAGCGCACATGGAGAACACATTTCTTCGCAAGAACCACGACTACGGTAATTCGTTTCATACGACATGGAAAGAATTTGGCGATAAAGGTCTTGTCACCGGTATCGCTAGAATCTCTGACAAGTACCATCGGATTCTTAATTTGGCCCTCGGTACCGAACCCCTCGTTGATGAAAGCATCGACGACACCCTTATGGATATGGCAAATTACTGTATCCTCACACTCATAGAACTCGAGAAAGACCGTTCCAAGAATTCCGACAAAACCGAAAAGGAGTAATCAACTATGAAATTCAATGATATTTTGGCAAAAGCCAATCGCGCCTTCTCTATGACCAAACTGAAAGTTGCTAAGCACAGCCCTGAAATTCTGCTGGTCGCAGGTGTTGTAGGCACTGTGACTGCCGCAGTTCTGGCCTGCCGTGAGACTACCAAAATTTCCACGATTCTGGATGAAGCAGGCGCCACCGTGGACGCAATCCATGACTGCATCGAGAACCCGTCTCATGCTGAGAACTATACCGCAGAGGATGGCCGTAAAGACCTGCTTATCACCTACACTCAGACCGGTGTGAAGCTGGCTAAGCTCTATGCTCCTGCGGTTCTGCTGGGTGGTGTCTCTATTGCGGCAATTCTGGCGAGCAACAACATCCTCCGCAAGCGTAACGTTGCACTAGCTGCGGCATTTGCTTCCGTCTCCGAAAGCTTCAACTCCTACCGTTCTCGTGTAATTGAGAAGTATGGCAAGGATGTCGATTATCAGCTGCGCATGGGTCCCACCGAGAAGGTTGTCCAGGAGACTGTCACCGACGATATGGGCAATGAGAAACAGGTCGATAAAATTGTCAAAGCCTGCAATCCTCTTGGCTCTCCCTACGCCTTCCTGTTCGATGAGTGCAACCACAACTGGCAGCGTACACCGGACTATAACCAGATGTTCTTGAATGCTCAGATGAACTGGGCCAATGATGTTCTGCGGACTCGCGGGTACATCACACTGAATGAGGTTCTTGAGTCTATTGGCATTGACCCGACGCCTGCTGGTTTCGTGGTTGGTTGGGTCTACAAAGACGGCAAAAACGAAAATGGTGACACCTTCGTTGATTTCGGTCTCGATTCCGATAGCGAGAATGTCAAGTATTTCCTCTCCGGTGACGAGCCTTCTGTCTGGCTGGACTTCAACGTTCAAGGCAACATTATGAATTTGATTTAAACTTATAATTCCAAAGGAGGAATCTGCAATGTTGAACTTTATCTCTTACACCTTTGCAACTATCGCCGGTATGTTCTTGGCCGGAGGAATTGCGGTACTCTCCGGCGGAAAGGAGAAATAAATGGAGGGCCTTGACAACATCATCGCCATGATCGATTACATGCTCAATACCAAACGTAAGCGCCACATCGTAGGTGGTATCCTGATTAGCATGTCGGCCCTATTCGGAGGACTGGCAATTACCGCTATGACAATCAAGCAGGAGGATGAAGAAGAGTGAAAAAACTTTTATATTTCGGTCTCGTTATCGGGGCGGCTGTGGCTGGTGCTGCGGCCGCTTTGTATTATGTCAAAGATTCCGAGAGGAAGCGCGCCGATGAAGAAATCGCCACGATGCGAGAATATTTTGCCCGTAAAGAGCAAGAAATGGATCTTGCCCGCGGAATGACTGCCGAACACGCTCCGAAAGACGAAACTTCCGAAAAGAAGCAGAAATCCAAGGAAATCCGCGATTATCAGAAAATCGTGCGTGAGAAGTATAAGCAGAAGGAGGAATCCGCTCCCGAAGGTCCGGTAGTCATCAGCCCAGACGAATTTGGAGAAAATCCGGGCTATGACTCTCTGAGCATGACAATTTATGCCGACAATATCGTCGCCGATGAAAACGATGAAATTGTTGATGACGTGAATGACTGCATCGGGTTCGAGAGTTTGGCCCACATCGGCGAATACGAGCCTGATATTCTGTACGTCCGAAATGACCGTCTGCGCATTTACTACGAAATTACTCGTGACCTGCGCAACTATGCAGATGTGGTGGGGGAGCTGCCGCATCGACCGGAGGTAACTTGACTATATGACAAAAAATGAGACAACTGCGGCCTATTTCGAATGGATGTTCGAATGGATGTGCGGTCTTGTGTGTGTCGGTTATCGACGAGATGGGCACAGCTATGAGAGGTTGCTGCATCGTCTCAATGAAATCGACTTTCAATTCAGCATTGCAATGGATGCGAACCGAGAAGCAGATGGCCTGGATATGCGTTATCGTTTTGGCAACGAAAAGCATATTCAGAATTACATCGTGAATCAGTGTCTCGACGATCATCCGTGCAGCGTTTTGGAAATGATGGTGGCTCTTGCGAATCGTTGTGAGGAAACCATTATGGATGACCCTGAGTACGGCGACCGTCGTGGTCAATGGTTCTGGGGCATGATTGAGAATCTTGGTTTGATTGGTATGGATGATTCTAATTACGATGAAATGTATGTGGATGAGAAAATCCATGCTTTCTTGAATCATGAGTATTCCCGGAATGGGAAAGGTGGACTGTTCTATGTCCGCAGACCGTATATGGATATGCGCCAAGTTGAAATCTGGACGCAACTGAACTGGTATCTCGATGAGGTGGAATGAAAATGAAAATCGAAAAGTTTGTATCCAACAATATCGTGCACGTTGTCAACACTAATGCAGACGCACTTGCGAAAGTCTGTGCAAAACTGAATCGCGAGGTCAAGTATCAGAGTTGTATCAATTTGGGCCTCTGGGTTTGCAGTGTGTTTCTTCTTCAAGTCGGTGCGTTGAACCATAAACAAATCGATAATCTTCGTGCCCAGAATTTGTTGCTGGCCGAGGAAATCGACAAACTCAAGCCTGAAAAGAATACCGCTGCGGAGGAGACGGAGATGTAATGCTGGATTTTCTTCAAATTGCCACCCGCAAAAGCAAAAGGGGGGTGGTTGAACTCTATCCCAAATTTGTATTGAAAACGCGTTCCAACGATTTGATGATTCGCGGTGGGGATTTCTATGCAATTTGGGTTGAAGACCGTGGGCTTTGGTCGACGGATGAAATGGATGCGGTTCATCTGATTGACCAAGCGCTTGACAAATATGCAGACGAACATGACCTCGGCGAGGACTATCGAATCCTTCATATGTGGGATGCAGAATCCGGCATGATTGACACTTGGCATAAATTCTGTCAAAAGCAATGTCGTGACAACTTCCATATGCTGGACGAGAGACTGATATTCTCCAATGTGGAGATTAAAAAGACCGACTACGCATCCAAACGGCTTAACTATCCAATTGAAGAATGTCCAACGCCTGGCTGGGATAAGCTGCTCTCCGTGTTATATTCTCCGGAAGAACGACACAAAATTGAGTGGGCCATAGGCTCTATCGTTACCGGTGATTCCAAAGAATTGCAGAAGTTCATGGTCCTGTATGGTCCGCCAGGTAGCGGCAAGTCCACGGTCTTAAGCATCGTCCAACAGCTATTCGAAGGATATTACTCGGTATTCGACGCCAAGGCCCTCGGCAGTTCGAGCAATTCCTTTGCCTTGGAGGCATTCAAGACCAATCCTCTGGTTGCCATTCAGCATGACGGAGACCTTTCCCGCATCGAAGATAACACCCGCCTGAACAGCCTTGTATCGCATGAGCTTATGACCGTGAATGAGAAATTCAAATCGGCCTATGCAAATCGATTCAAGGCTTTTCTCTTTATGGGTACCAATAAGCCTGTAAAAATTTCCGATGCGCGCTCCGGTATTCTGCGTCGTCTGATTGACGTAGAACCGACAGGGGAAAAACTCAGCGGCAAAGAGTATCGACTCGCTATGAAGCAGATTCCATTCGAACTTGGGGGTATCGCGAGTCATTGTCGTGATATTTACCTTGAGGACCCGGATTTCTACGACGACTATGTACCTGTCAATATGATGGGTGCATCCAACGACTTCTACAACTTCGTGAGCGATTCTTATGGGATATTCTCGAAAGAAAATTCAACCTCGCTGAAAATCGCTTACGAGATGTATAAGAACTACTGCGAAGATGCCAAGGTCGGCTACCCCTACAACAAGCGCCTCTTTAAAGAGGAACTGAAGGCCTATTTTGATATTTTCGAGGAAAAGCGCGTTGCAGATGACGGTACCACAACCCGAGGCTGGTATGAAGGATTCCGAATCGATAAATTCGATGGTTCTTCCGACAAGCAAGTCCCTGCACAGAAAGAGGAAAGGCCGCCCATTGACTTCTTGGAGCAAGACTCTCTGTTCGATGATATTTGCAGAGATTGCCCTGCGCAGTATGCAAATGATAATGAGACACCATTGAAAAAATGGGAGAACGTTAAAACTAGCCTCAAAGATTTGGATACCAGAAAGCTGCACTATGTCAAGGTTCCGGAAAATCACATCGTCATTGACTTTGATTTGAAAGGAGGCGACGGTAGAAAATCGTTCGAGCGCAATTTGGAAGCGGCTGCCAAGTGGCCTAAGACCTATGCAGAACTTTCCAAATCAGGCAAGGGCATTCACCTACATTATATTTATAGCGGAGACCCTGTACAACTTAGCCGTATCTATGATGACGATATCGAAGTGAAAGTCTTTACCGGCAAAAGCAGCCTACGTCGAAAGCTCACCAAATGCAACAACCTTCCGATTGCGACCATTAGTTCCGGTTTGCCATTGAAAGGAGATACAAAAATGGTGAATTTTGAAGCTGTTAAAAATGAAAAAGCGCTTAGAACCATCATCAAGCGAAATCTGAACAAGGAATATCATGCAAATACCAGGTGCAGTGTGGACTTCATCAAGAAATGTCTGGATGATGCCTACAATTCCGGAATGAGTTACGACGTAAAGGATTTGTACAATGCTGTTCTGAACTTTGCGGCCAACTCTACGAATCAGAGCGATTATTGCATCAAGGCTGTCACGAATATGCACTTTTCCAGCGCTGATATTTCTGAGGCCGTGACAAATGATGAAGCACCCATTGTGTTTTTTGACTGCGAGGTCTTCCCGAATCTGTTCCTGGTCAACTGGAAATACCAGGGAGCTGATAAAAAAGTTGTCCGCATGATTAACCCTACGCCGGCAGACATGGAAAAACTCATGCGGTTCCGTCTGATTGGTTTCAACTGCCGCAAGTACGATAACCACATGCTTTATGCCCGGATGCTTGGGGCCACGAACGAGCAACTGTATAAACTGTCTCAGCGTATCATCAGCGGTGACAAGAATGCGTTCTACGGTGAGGCTTACAACATTTCTTACACTGATATTTATGATTTCAGTTCTAAGAAGCAGTCTTTGAAGAAATTCGAGATTGAGTTGGGCATTCACCATCAGGAACTTGGCTTACCGTGGGACCAGCCGGTACCGGAAGAGCAGTGGACTCAAGTTGCCAAATATTGCGACAACGATGTCATTGCAACGGAAGCGGTGTTTGAATCCCGCTCAGCTGACTGGGTGGCACGCCAGATTCTGGCAAGTTTATCGGGTCTGACCGTCAACGACACGACTAACCAGCATACCACAAGAATTATATTTGGTTCGGACAAAAATCCGCAATGGCAGTTCAACTATCGCAAACTGTGGAAACCGGTACCATACACCAAGTATGAAGAACTGCGAGAAGCTTATGGGCATGACTACGACTTCCGTGTATGGAACGACAAGGGTGAACCACAGTATCGCAGTTATATTCCCGGAGAGGAGCTGCCTGTTGGTTGGAGCATCATGCCGTTCTTCCCGAATTATGTCTGGACCGGGTACAAGTCGTACTGGGTCTATGATATTTTGGATGCCACGCGAGCCAGAAACGATGAGTCCTATCTGGACGAGCTTCTGAATACACAAAAAGAAGTTGATGAGTGGTGCAAGAAGACAGGCGAGAAGGCGCTGGACTTTATCGAAGAAATTCCAGAGGATGATATTTCGGAAAAACACTTTAATGTCCTTGAGGAAATTGGTGAAGGCGGGTATGTCTATGCTGAGCCCGGAATGTACGGCAATGTCGGTCTTGATGACATTGCTTCAATGCATCCGTCCAGCTTGATTGCCGAGAAACACTTTGGCAAGTACACGAAAAACTTCGAGGACTTGAAGAATGGTCGTGTTGACATCAAGCATCAAGACGTCGAAGCCCTAAAGAAGCTGCTGGATGGCAAACTGGTTCCGTTCGCAGAGGCTATCGTGGCCGGTACTGCCGATTATACTTGGGATGACTTGGCTTACGCGCTGAAAATTGTCATCAACTCGGTGTACGGACTGACTTCAGCAAAATTTAGCAACTCGTTCCGTGACCCGAGAAACAACGACAACATCGTAGCCAAACGCGGTGCTCTGTTCATGGAAACCCTCAAGAAGGAAGTCCAGAAGCGCGGATTCATCGTGGCTCACATCAAGACCGACTCTATCAAGATTCCAGATGTCACAGATGATATTCTGGATTTCGTTGACAAGTATGGCCGTGAATACGGTTATATTTTCGAGCATGAGGCTACTTACGACCGTATCTGTCTGGTAAACAACGCTGTTTATATTGCCAAGTACAATGATCAGGGCATCATCAATAAAGGCGGTAAACATGCAAACGAATGGACTGCCACTGGCACACAGTTCCAAATTCCGTATGTCTTCAAGAAGCTGTTCAGTCACGAGGAAATCGAGTTCAAGGACATGTGCGAAACCAAGCAGGTATCGTCGGCCATTTACCTCGACATGAACGAGAATCTTCCGGAAGGGGAGCATGATCGTCACTTTGTTGGTAAGGTTGGATTGTTCTGCCCGATGAAACCAGGTACTGGTGGCGGACTCCTTGTTCGAGAGTCTGTTGACAAAAAGACGGGGGAGACCAAGTACGATTCCGTAAGCGGTGCTAAAGATTGGCGCTGGATGGAGTCCGAAATGGTTAAACAGCTTGGAAAGCAGGATGACATCGACAAGGGTTACTATAACAAGCTTTGCGACAACGCCATTCATGATATTTCGGAATTTGGCGATTACGAGTGGTTTGTTTCCGACCAGCCTTATATTGGGCCATGGTACGAAGATGGTAAACCGCAGTATGAGCCTGATATTCCGTTCTGACCGCATATTTTTCAGTCTCTAATATGGGATACAACCCATTAAAACAATTTGGAGGTATGAAAAATGAACAAATGCGCAAAAGCGGTTATGATTGCCGGCGGGATTTATGCTGTAGCGGAGCTGTCTTTTATCTTTGGGAAAGCGTGGGGATTATCGACACTTAACATGAAATGGCCGAATGCCTACAACGAACTCACAAAGATTATGGCTAAAGCCACAGAGGACCCGTCAATGTCGGCCGCCGATCGAGCACGTATGATGCTATTACTTACTGCCACAAAATTGTGTGCAATGGTAGACTAAGAAGTAACCCACTAAGACCTTATGGCAACATAGGGTCTTTTCTTTTTAAGGAGGAGTATGTTCTGAAAGCAAAAGATATTTTTAAAAAACTCGTCTATACGTACAAAAACAAAGACGAGTTTCAGGTGACGGACACGGACGTGGCTAAGGTCATCCGCAATATGTTCGTCAAGGAGACCGAAGACCTGATCATCGAGCGCGACATCAAATACACTTGGCAGTTCGTGAATCTGTTGACTGAGCAGAATGACAAGTGGAATGCACTGACCCGCATGTTTAAGAACAACTTCGGTTCCAGTCCTATCGGCAAAAACGATTTCCGTCGCCGCGTTGTCAAAGAGGAATGGCCTATGTTTACGGCCGAGATTCCAGATATGCGCCGTGAAGAAATGCCTGAACTCAACACTATCATCCAGAAGTAAAGGAGACTTATATTTATGCCGCAGAATAACAAACTTGCAATCGACAATGCTCGCATCCTCTTCAAGAATTTCACCGGTAAGGACGACAAGTTCGCACATGAGGGCGACCGGAGTTTCAGCGTCCTCATTGATGACGAAGATCTCGCTAATCAGCTGAAGAACGAAGGTTGGAACATCAAACAGCTTACTCCGCGTGACCCCGACGAGAAGCCGAGCTACTACATCAAGGTCAAAATCAGCTATAAGGTGCGTGCCCCAAAGGTCTGGCTTCTGACCAACCACAAGCGGACATTGCTCGATGAAAGCACCATTTCCACCCTCCAGTATGCTCGAATCGAAAACGCTGACGTTGTCATCAGTCCTTGGCAGTGGGACATCAACGGTAAGTCTGGCATTGCGGCCTACCTTGATACTCTGTACGTAAAAATCGAGGATGACCCCTTTGCCGAGAAGTATGCTGACTACGAAATGAACGGCAACGACGAAGTTCCGTTCTAATTTATATTTAGGGGTGCCAAGTGGAAGCAAAGTCAAATGTCCGTAGTCACTCAACTGGGCGAGTGCATTGTCAGCAAGGAAACAGCCCCTAATTTATATTTTTGAAAGGAGATGGCCAGATGAAGAAATTTACTCTTAAAGACATTCTGAGCAGTGCCGCCAAATGGGAACCGCCTGAAAAACGTAAACAAGCACCCAAAAAGACTGAGGCCCCGAAGAAAAAGCCGAAAAAACCTGTACAAGTCCGAGAGAAAGTCGACTACGACAAAGAGTTCATGAAGAAATTCAACAGCCTGGCTTACTCCAAAAGCAGATGGTCAGTTTGGGAAGACTTTGTTGTGCTGTTCGCCTGTGCAATTTCCAACGCTGTTGACCATAGCCAAGAGCACTATGATATTCGCGAAAAACGGTATTTGCGGGTTATCAAAAAATACACCAAAGAAGAAGCTGAAGTGTTCCCTGAATTGGCAGCCTTGGTAGTATGTGCGCTGGATAACAACCCGGAACAGGATTATCTCGGGAAGATTTTTATGGATTTGAACCTCAGTAATGAACATAATGGGCAATTCTTCACGCCTTATCATATTTGTCAGCTTATGGCTGATATGACCTGTTCACTCAATGAGGATATTTACAGTGTTAAGACCATCAATGACTGCGCGTGCGGTGCAGGAGCAACCCTTATAGCCGGATACCATGCCATGAGAAAACTGTACGAAAAAGAAAAGCTCAATGCTCAGAACTACGTAATGATTTACGCCCAAGATATCGATGAAATTGTAGCTCTCATGTGCTATATTCAGCTTTCCATACTAGGAATTGCCGCAATGGTTAAAGTCGGAAACAGTCTTACGGACCCTATGTGCAGTGGGGATTCGACTGAAAATTACTGGTACACTCCAATGTATTTTCTCCCACCGTGGAGTGACAGACGGATAATTCAAGAACTTTGTAAATTGATGAAAGGAAAGCCCAATGAAAAAGTTTAAGACTGGTACTGTGTATGGTTCGGATGAAGTTACCGACCTACTTTGCATTGATGACAATTTCGGAAAATTTGTCAATGAAAGCTTTGACCGACACGAGAACTGCGATTGGGGAGACCTCTGCGACGAAGATAAAGCCGCTAATGATGATGCTCTCGAACATGGTGGTAGGCTCATGAGCGCTTACAATTGCCGGGATTATCCTGACGGGAAAATCTGGATTGTCACAGAAGCAGACCGTAGTTGTACGACGGTGTTGTTTCCGCATGAATATTGATATTTGCGGAAAGGAGAATCGAAATGAATATTATTATGTACGTGAGCCATCTGACGAAAAAAGAGTGCCACTGTGGATTACCAGAATTCTACAAGTTGATTGCGGCCAATATCGGATATGACGTTACCGAAAATACTCGATACGACTGCCGAAAGATTCAGTGCACGGAAGAGGTTGAAAACGAAATCCGTGCTTACTACTACGAGAACGGGTATACTCCGGAACAATTCGGATGCTTATGGTTGAGCTTCGGGCCGAAAGCAAGCTTGGCGGATTTCTTAAATCCTTGGTGGTATCGAGTTCGTGTCGAAACTGGTGCTATCTACGAAGAAGGAGAAAAGAAAAATGACTAAAATTCTTGGCGGCATTGCGTTGATTGCCGCAGCTGTGATATTTGCTAGCATCTTTGCGAGCTTGGCTTCAGTTGGCTGGGCTGTTTTCGTTCGCATCGTTATTGAAACGCTTAAGTTCATTGGCGCGTTCCTTATCGCAGTGCTGGGGATTGCGCTGATGGAGGTATAAACATGGTTAAGATTATTGGCTTTATGCTCATAACGCTCCCGCTGTTCGTAATACCAGCGTTGATAATATGTGATACTGTGCGAGAGATAATCGCAGCCACGGTCATTGGCGAACTCTTATTGCTTTTCTTCGTAATTGGGTTATGCCTTCTTGTGGGAGGCGTCTAATGATCAACCTCTACGATTTCCAAATCAAAGCTCTGCAACAGATGAAAAAGGGATGCATCCTGTGCGGCGATGTTGGAAGCGGAAAGTCCATTACTGCCCTGGCATACTACTATCTTCAAAACGGAGGCGACCCAAATTCGCTTCGGGGCGGAGATTACTTCCCGATGGGCGACCCACCGAAAGACCTATACATCATAACCACCGCTCGTAAGCGAGACACACTCGAGTGGGAAGGCGAGATGTGCAGGTTCTTGCTGTCAACGAATCCAGAGGTCAATCTGTACCGCAACAAAATCGTCGTAGATTCGTGGAATAATATTAAGAAATACGCAAATGTCGTAGATGCGTTCTTTATATTTGACGAGCAGCGAGTTGTAGGCAGCGGTACATGGGTCAAGGCGTTTCTCAAAATTGCCCGGCGGAACCATTGGATTCTGCTATCTGCCACACCAGGAGATACTTGGCAGGATTATATTCCAGTCTTTGTCGCAAATGGTTTCTACCGAAACAAGACCCAATTCTTACAGGAACATGCGGTCTACTCGCGATACACCAAGTATCCAAAAATTGACAGGTTCGTGAACACCGGTAAACTATGCGCTCTGCGTAATGATATCCTCGTGCCAATGGACTTCCACCGTGGGGTTCAGTTGTATCATGAGGATATTTTTTCTGATTTCGACAATTCGGCCATCAAACAAATTTGGAAAACCCGATGGAATCCATGGACAAACGAACCCATTATCAATGCCTCTGAACTGTACTATTGCATTCGGAAAGTCGTAAACAGTGATATTTCTCGTCAGGTCAAACTTCTTGAAATTTTCGAGGACCATCCAAAGATGATTGTCTTTTACAATTTCGACTATGAGCTTGATATTCTGCGAGGGATGACTTTTGGTAATGCTGTGGTTTCGGAATGGAATGGGCATCGTCATGACCCGATTCCCGATACTGACAGTTGGGTCTATCTTGTGCAGTACACAGCCGGAGCTGAAGGTTGGAACTGTATTGCCACAGATACAACGGTTTTTTACTCCCAAACTTACTCCTATAAAGTGGCCAAGCAAGCAGAGGGCAGAATCAACCGTATGAACACACCGTTTAAAGACCTTTATTACTATCATTTGAAGAGCCGTTCATTCATCGACCTTCGTATCGCACGGGCCTATGAAGAAAAACGAAACTTCAATGTTAATAAGGATTATAAACGGTACTACGGAGAATATGGTTCTTGATCATAAAGGAGGGAACAATGGTAAACGAACTTGGCATAAAAATGCTCAAGGCTATGTACCTTGCTGGAAGTCGAAATACTATAAGTCCTGCGGTGGCTGAAGCTCGTCACGTCGATCTACTTATGGAGGCCTATCAACGGCAATTTATTCGTGGTTCTATGCCTGTGGACACGATGCTTGATTCGTACGAGAACTATCTCGAATCTCTTGTGAAAATAGGTAGGGCGGCCCAAACGGTATTGAATGCCGAAAAGAGCATGGGAAAATTCTTGGAGACAATTTAAATCAATGGCAAAAGAATGTGATATTCAAAAACTCAGGTGTAAAGACTGTACCTACCTCAAAAAGGTAACGGTTAAAGACCCAGAGTACCGCTACACAAAGAACTGGGTTTGTACGGCTCGGAACAGCATCGAAATTTATCATGTAACCGACGATGAGTGTCTTGTTCTGAGTGAGAATTATGGTTGATATTTTGAAAGGACTTGATTACAATGTTCGAATTTATGACTGGCCTTATCGTTGGGGCTATCGGTATGTTTTTCATGATTGGAATAAAATGTCTCGACCGTCCGAGCAAGGATGCGCTCGAAAATCAAACTAGAGAAGTCCGCGCTTGGAAACAAATTGCAAAAAACTTTGAGACTGAGTGCACCCGTCTTCATGATGAAGAGCACAATGCTGTTCATATGGCCCAGTATTGGCGTGCTCGCTGCCTGAATGGGCATTTTGAATTTAAAGAAGCCTGCGATGGGGAAGGGAACCATCCGGAAGATATTCCTGAGCCAACTCGTGAGGAACAGCTTGTCAATGATATTATGGATGCCGTTGCGGTGGCGAGCAAAGAAGAAACGACGGCTATTTGTGACGAGAGCGAGAAAGTGGAGGCGATTCCTGCATGAATGCTGATGTTTTTGTCATGGCCGACCGTATCAAAAAGATGCGTACCGATTACCGGGCAATGGCCGTATCAATCGACAATCTCTCGACAGTTATAACCAAATACAAAGAGGGAACTGTGGGCAGGGAGGACGTTGTAAAAGCCATCGATGACTGTCGCTTGCATCAATCCGGTGTTGAAAAGGACCTTCCGCAGATGGTGGGAACCTTTTACCGACTTGAGCGGGCTCTGTATGCTGAAAATTGATATTTGAGGAGGCAAATATGACTCGTACCAGATATACGATCACGTTTCGTAGGCCAAATAGCGATCCACTGTTCGATTCCTTACGATGTTTTGTGTGTTACGATATCTCGGCCAAGAATGCAATCAAGCGCCTGAAGGATGAGTGGCCTGACGCTATTGTCATTGATGTCCTGACGAAGGTGGTGACAGCAATATGAACAATCGCAGAAAAGAAGTGTTCTTTGATATTTACTGCAAGACCTGTAAGTATTACACGCAGGCCTCGTATCTGCATCCCTGCAATGACTGTCTGAATACCCCCTACAATGAGGACAGTCATAAGCCTGTCAACTGGAAAGAAGGAAAAAAGAGTGATAAAAAACAGTAAGTGTAAGGTTCTGTTCCCGAAATGCCTTTGTAATTCCTGCACTCGTAGAGAACGTGATAGGGGATGCTGCATTTTGCATCATCGTGTTTGCGGAGAGGTCAACGACGACCCTAATTCAAATCGCTGTCCGGGCTATACCATGAAATCGGAGGTCAAGAAGAAATGATTGATTTCTGGAATGGAATGCACATGTATGATGGTACGGTGTGGTTTAACCAGTTTACGAACGAGTATGAGTTTGAGAAAAGACCGGACGGATTCGATACATATTTATTTGGAAGGAGAGCTTGCGAAATGATGAGACGCAATATGATACCAAAATTCGATATTGGCGATATTGTCACGGTTCCATATGATCACGGTAAAAAATACTGGACAGTGACGGCTGTGCTTAGAAATCAACTTGATATGAGGGTTACATATGATTTGGTTTCTGAGAAAATGCATCGCACTATACATAATATTCCCGAAAGCGATATGACCCTGGTTAAGCGCCCCACACAGCAAAAGGAGAAACCGACTATGGACAATCGATACAAAGTCAAGAAAATACTCTATAATGGTCCGGCAACCATCGTTTACTGGGCGGATGGCGAGAAAACCGTTGTCAAGTGCATGGATACTGATACCTTCGACCCGATGGCGGGCTTCTGCGCGGCACTGGCGAAACGAGTTTATGGTTCTACCGGTGCCGTGAAACAAATTATCAAGGCCAGCAATTACGAGGATTCCAAGGCGCTACCGTTTCAGAGCGAAAGCGTAAAGGATATCGCTAGTCGTGCTATGGGTATGCTGCTTGCTGATGTCATGAAAGGAGATTGACGATGGACCGTGAAGAATTCAAGAAAAAGATGAAGACCCACACCATCATGACCGACGATATGATGTCTAACATTCAAGCACTCCACCTCAAAAACACAAAGAAAAGCGAAATTTATATCGTCGCTATGGAGGAATTGTCCGAGCTTCAGAAGGAGATTTCCAAGGAGCTGCGTGGACAGGGCGACCGTGATGGCATTCTTGAGGAATTGGCCGACGTCATGATCGTATGTGGGAACATTATGAACCTGCAAAAAATCACAGATGCCGAGCTTCGTGCGGCTACGGCAATCAAACTCGACAGGATTCTCAGCAAACTCGTAGAAAAGGAGAATGGCAATGAAAGCGAATGCAAAGTGGGTTCCGATTGTCCTCACCGCGGCGTCGGCTGTGGGAGTTGTGGGAACAGCAGTTCTTACGGCGAAGTGTACCACGAAAGCGGAGAAAATACTGGCTGGACGCCTGGAAAGTGACGGTAACACAAAAGAAACCGTAATTGATATTTGCCGTTGTTATGCCCCTGCCATAGCCTGTGGGACGGCCACGGTAGCATGTATCGTATCAAACGGGGTTCTTACATACAAACAGCAGAAAGCCCTCGTAGGAGCCTGTATGCTTGCCAGAGAGAGCCTTGGACACTATCAGTCAAAGGTAAAAGAACTCTATGGTGTCGAGACTCATCAGCGCATCATCGACGAACTTGTCAAAGAGGACCTGGATGAAGTACATATGACTACTTCCGGCTTCTTCGGTGAAGACTCGTTGGAATTTGATGGTGTCTCCGACGACGAGCCGATTCATACCTTCTATGATGAGTTCTCTGATAGATATTTTGATTCTACAATCGAACACGTTTTGCAGGCTGAGTATCATCTGAATCGCAACTGGGCTCTTGGAGATGATATTACAGTCAACGATTTCTATCAGTTTCTAGGTCTCTGTCCGCTTGAAGATGGCGAGAAACTTGGTTGGAATTGGGAAATGGGCATTGCCTGGATTGACTTCAATCACCGCGTCGTTCACAAAAATGGCGAAAAGATTCTGATGATTGAAATGGTGTTCACACCGACAGAATTGGAGGAATGATACTTCATGGACGACGAACTGATTATAATTCGCTCAACCATCGCAATCAACCCGGAGAAATTGAAAGAGTTCCAGCAATCGATTATGCGACAAAAATCGGAAGGTGTGATTGTACTTCCACCATATTTTCATGTTCTTCGAGCACCGAAAGACATCGATGTAAGAGTTTTTGATCGAAATTTTACGTTATAAGGAGAAGAGGTAAAAATCATGAATATGAACGGTGCTATTGACCTGAGTGGAATCAGTGCAGATAATGTCTACCGTATCCGGAGGTCCAAAAAGAATAATAAGCTCATTTCCCATACTCGTTGGGGGAAGGTCATTATCATCAAAAATTGGAAGAGCCTTCATGTAGGATATGGTGAAGTGGTTTCCTTTGAAAACAGAGAAAACTGCATTCTCGCCACGATGAAGAATGTTTCTTATGACTTCTACGAGGAATACAACGAAAAAACTGGTGAAGTAGAGGCTGTTCCGTATGAGGAACTGACTCGTATTTTACAGGAGCTCGGTTTTGCACATGAATACAAAGAAAACATTGATAAAGACAATATCTTTGATGTATGGGCGAATCTGAATTCCGGCGTACTTATTACCATCGAAACTTGGAATCAAGACGGAGAACGAGGCTACAACTCAGTTATGTGTTATGTGCCAGTGACGGGTTGTGCTTTTGGGATGCGCAATTCGACCGGTTTTTCCCATGGCAGCAGTTATTTAAGCTGCTTTAATATCGTGCATAATACGCGTGATTTTCCTTTGCACGAGTGTTTAGCTTTCAACAACGGTTCTATGAATTGGGGTGGAAATCCTCCCGCTTTGTGGCACTATGGAGAGAGACATGACATCAATTACGCTAAGGCTCTCGCCAAAATCCGTAAATTCAAGGACACTGACATCGGCGAGCGTTTCAATATGCAGTTGGATGATGCGTTTAAACAATACGCTAAAAATGGATACTTAGTAGATTGAGAGGTGTAACATTCCTATGAATAATGTAATTACTATTCAGCCAGAGCGACGGTTATGCGAGGTGGACGGCAAACTTGGATATTTTCATTGTTGGGAACAATACGCTGTGACCGTGCCTGAGATCGGACCACTATCCGGAGGACAAGTGTCGCGTCTATACGGAATTGTTGAGTTTTCAAAATCGATTAAGCGTGTGAACCCGGAAGATATTCAGTTCGTAGATGAGGAGAACCGTGATTTGGCTGCTCTTGAAGAAGAAGCATCTAAAGTTACAAAGGAGACTAAAAATGAATGTAATTAACCCTATTTGGTTTTATCTGTGCGACGTGTTCAATATTGTTAATGCCTTTACTGCTATTGCCGCTGGACTGATCGGACTCGCGTGGCTTTTGACATATGCAATCGGATGGTGTCTAACAACTGCGAATGCAAGTTTAGGAGAAGACGATTGCGACTATAAAGCAGGCCTGGCACTAAAAGCAACGGCAAAGAAACTGATGATTCCTTTTATCATTGTGTTTAGCATCGATATTTTTGTCCCGAGCGAAAATACTGTCTATAAGATGATGGTGGCGAATCTGGCGACTTACGAAAATATTGATATTGCCGCTGATACTATTGAAGATGCATTTGACCATGTAATTGACAAGCTTGTCGAGCTTGGTGATAAGGAGAAATAAGATGGCAACATTTAATGGAAGACCGATTGATGGAGAACTGCGGACTATGCGGTTTAGAACAAGATTCGATCGTCCGGATGATTCGGTTAAGAGGTTTATTGCAGAACATCCGAACATTGACATCATGAGTATCACCACCTCCTTTATCACTTGGGACTACGGCGTGACTGCAATCTGGTATACGGAGGGATAAGACGTATGTTTCCTGAAAATGTATACGACGCATTTTACAAGATTGGTCTCGAAGACACCTTTGCACGCTTAAGTAAAGTGAGCATGTTGGTGGCCACGATGATGACTGAACTCGGACCCGTTGTCATTATTGCGTTATGCCCTAATAAACGTGTGGCTCACTTAGCACGTCACGGAAAGAAACGAACCCGCAAGAAAAATCGTAAACGCGCACTCAAACTAATAAAGGAGGCTTATCATGAGACGCTTTGAATTCACTGTCGAAGAGCAGCCCGACGGTACGCTTAGCTTTAATGCTACTAATTCTGGCTTCACACCATACGATTTGCTAGGTTTTATGGATATCGAACGACATAGTGTTCTTGAACAAGTAACTCACAAAGAGTTGTTCGACCGTACCGTAGTGTATCCAGATGGCCGCGTAATGAAAATTGAAGATAAGGAGACGAAAAAATGACTCATGTGATTAGCCCTATGTGGTTTTATCTGTGCGAGGTGTCCGACTCGGCAAAACTAATTGCTATCATTGCAGTAAGCGCCCTTGCATTTGTACTTGGAGGGCTTCTCGTGTTTGGATTTGGATATGTTGCATCCAATATCCAGTATGGGGAAGAAGATTGCGACTACAAACTCGGTATTGCGCTTATCGAAGTCGCGGAGAAATTCGTAATTCCGTTTGCCATTACCCTCGTTCTCGCAGTGGTTATTCCGAGCAAGGAAACGCTGTATAAAATGATGGTCGCGGACGTCGCTACTTACGAAAACATTGACTTGACTACGCAAACTATTGAAGAGGCCTTCGACCACGTAATCGACAAACTCGTAGAACTGGGAGGTACTAATAATGCTGAAAATTGAAAACGACGAGGTTGTCGGTTGGGAACATGCGATTTGTGGGATGCGGAACCCGATGAACTCATGGGAGAAGAGCGATTCTAATTGGAGATATGTCGCTCCAGCTCAGAGGGAGAATCATATTTTGGCTTCTTACTCTGATGATAGTGAATTTTGGATTGGTCCGAATGATGCAGATTTGATGGACCGACTGAGAAATGCAGGTACCGATCATCGTAAGTTCATGCGGATGATTACCGTATACCTTGATATTACGGCGCCGCTGTATTGGTGGAAGGAGTTCGATACATATAAGGTTGGTACGGTGGCCAATTCGTGTAGCACTATGCATAAGATTGCCGAGAAAAAATTTACGAGAGAGGATTTCTCGTGCGAACACTTGTTGAATTCACACAGCGGACCAGAGCACGACTGTTGGATTGAATACGGACCCGAAGTGTTGGAGCCTGCTGATGTTCTTGATGTGATAATCGATATGCTCAATAATGCTCGGAAACTGTATATTGAATACCAAGAAAAAGCAAAAGCTGGCGACCAGTATGCAAAAGAGCATGTGAAGGATTATTGGTGGCAGATGATTCAGCTTCTTCCGTCGAGCTACAACCAGAAGCGTACGGTTATGCTGAACTACGAGGTGCTGGCAAACATTTACAAATCGCGTCATAATCACAAGTTGGATGAATGGCGCACACTCTGCGACTGGATTGAGACACTGCCGTACAGTGAGCTGATTACCGGAAAAGATGAGGGTGGTAAATAATGGAAGTTGCAGATAATTGTACACCAAAAGCTGTAACTTTCTCGGAAATCGGGCCAAACGAACTGTTTGAGTATGATTCCCGAGGAAATATTGCAATGAAGCTGGTTGAACCTACAAAAGTCAAGAACCCCTACACTTACCAAGAAGCGAACTGTTCTGTATTCGAGGCTGAAGCAATCGTTATTGCAGGTCCGGATGTTGGAAAATTTATTCGGTTTAGTAATCATGATGCGGCAATCTATCGGCCTGTGCATTGCAAACTCGTTCTTTCTGATTACTCCGGGAAATGTTTTGCGTGGTTGGAAATGAGGTGAAATTATGGCTCTCAGCGAGGATTTTCTCCTTGAGCTTAAGGAGCGAAATCCCATAGAGGACGTTGTGTCATCATATATAAACATAAAAAAGGGGGGAAGAAACCCCAAGGGACTTTGCCCTTTTCACAACGAAAAAACACCTTCCTTCACCCTTTATCCCGAAAACGGCTCATTTTACTGTTTCGGATGCGGAACGGGCGGGGATGTTATAAGGTTTATAAGGCTTATTGAAAATCTTGATTACATTGACGCGGTAAAATTCCTTGCCCAGCGTGCGGGAATGACCGTCCCCCTTGAGCAGGCCGACGACAGTCTCCAGAGGCTGAAAAACAAAATATATTCCATAAACCGTGAAACGGCCAAATTTTTTAATCAGACCCTCTTTTCTCCTAAGGGTAAGGCGGGATACGATTATTTTAAAAGCAGAGGGCTTTCCGACCGGG
>ERZ827168.1395-NODE-1395-length-33384-cov-4.845000_pt1 | contig 33384 bp, 30 predicted proteins | sample MGYA00519868_ERZ827168 | MGnify/ENA primary metagenome ERZ827168 (study PRJEB31778, sample SAMEA3449271) | human gut metagenome | biome: human gut; feature: human-associated habitat; material: faeces | place: United Kingdom | collected 2010/2012 ...
AAGCCAATCTTCGTAAGGGGCGTCAGCCCCTTCAATGGAAGTGCGCCTCGCACCCGCCCTCGCTCTTCATCCAAAATCATTGCGCCAAATCGGGAACCCTTGGTTTTCCGGAACGAACGCCAGAGGCGTATATGAACCTCTCATGTGGGAGGTTCGTTTATTGCGGGAACGGGGAGGGGATAGAAGTATTGGCAAAGCCAATCTTCGTAAGGGGCATCAGCCCCTTCAATGGCCGGCGCGCCTCGTGCCCGTAAGGGGCGTTAGCCCCTTCTATGGAAGCGGCACTGCCGCCCCCTTCAATGGAAGTGCGCCTCGCACCCGCCCCGCACTGCCGTTTTATTTCCGATGTGGTTTGTATCCTTAAAACGCTATGCCGTATTGCATTCCCAAGACCAGGGCGTCGGAATATTTGCCGCCGCACGGATTCAGGACGAACTGCACATTCGGCTGCACGAAAGCGAATCTGTTTATCTGGTATTTGTAGTTAAGTTCAAACACCATTTCGTAGGAGTTTCTTTCGGAGGTTGTCAGTTTGTCGGAATATTTGCCGTAGGCGACGCCGAAGCATATCACGTCGTCCGCGCGCGACTCGAACGGCGCGTTGAACAACAGCCCCCCGTTTGCGAAGTACGGCATGTAGGCGAGGTTCTCATACGGGTCGTATTGGAATACTCCCCACAGTATGATTCCGCGCAGATCGCGATATTTCTCGCTTTCCCTTGCGATGTAATAAGGTTCGCCTTTCTTTATATAGCCCATGTTCCAGATCATGTAGTCCGCCTGGAAGTAGATTGTGCAGTTGAACGGCGAGGATACCATCGGGTTGTCTCGGTGCGGCGCGTTGTACCAGCTCGCGATGACGCCGGCGGATATGTTGCCGGGCGACCTCCCGCTTCCGTCGTGGTTTATATTCCAGCCTATTTCGTAGTTGGAGTTCACCCCGTCGCCGTTGAACGACCAGTCGAGCCCGTGCATTCCGAGAGAATCCTGCCGCGCGGTGTTTATCTGGTAGACGCCCGCTTTAAGGTACCTGCCCTCGGTGTCGGAAATCTGGGCCATTGCGCCCCAAGTCGAGCCGGGATATGCCGAAAGCCGCGTCTGGTTGAACGCCCCCACGGGATTCCCGTCGAATGCGTTGTTTTGGTACATCCAGTAGATGGGCTTTGTCATGAAGTTGTCGCCGGCGGCTATCCTGCCGAATTTCAGCATTATATCGTAGTCTCCGCCGAGTATTTTCGAATTGTACGACAGATAGAGCGACGACAGCAGCATCGACTGGCCGCCGTAGTTCTGTTGGACGTTGAAAGTGTTGCCGATGTATTCTTTGGTGAGCGAGTTCCCGAAGCGCCACGACCATGCGTTTATAAGCTGCCAGCCTTTGAGTTCGGGAATTTGCGTGATTTCCGCGAGGTCGATGCCGTATCCGATGTGCACGGCCGAGGTGTTTGTCGCGCTCCTGTGGTTGCCGCCGACGGGATTCGAGGCGAAGTTCCCGAGGTAGGTTATCACGGGCACGAACCCGCGGTTTTCAAGTTTTCTGCGCATTCCCACCCAGCTTCCAGAGAAGTGGGGGCCGTTGAACCATTCGTCGAAAGTGAGCTCCCAGAGATACTTGTTTTTTACGACGTTGTCGTAGTACTGCGCGCCGTGGCTTACGGGCATTTCGCTGATGCCGTCGTATTCCACGCCTACGAAGTATTCGCGCTGTATACCGAACGCCGCCGAGGCCGCCATGGACGCCGCCGCGAGAGCCAATAATTTTTTCATAGTGTGTCCTTGCTTTCTTCCAGTTTTTTTTCTGTTTGCGCAGCGGGCTGTCGGGTTTCCCTGCCCAGAGTGGCAAGGGTTATTACGGGCGTGCACATGAAGCGCGCGGAAATGCGGCTGGTGCCGAGCCCGCGGGTGACGAAAATCGTCTTGCCGTCGCGGCGGTACTCGCCCTCAATGAGTTTGTCCCCGCTGAAAGTGTTTGAAAACAGCGCGCCGATGAACGGCAGGCGAATCTGTCCGCCGTGCGTGTGCCCCGAGAAAGTCACCCCGACCTCGCTCGGGATTTCCCTGAACACGTCGGGAGTGTGGGACAGGAATATTACTGGAATGTTTTTCTCTATCCCCCCGAGTGCCTGCGAGTAGGAGTAGTCCGCCGACAGGGGGTCGGCTATTCCGCTTACGTAGAAATCGCCCTTCGGGGTTTTGACTTTCGCGTTGGAGTTTTCCAGAAGCTTTATTCCGGTGGAATTTATCATTTTGCGGATTTCGCCCGCTCCGTACAGGTAGTCGTGGTTGCCGAGTATCGCGTAAACGCCGAGCGGGGCCTTTATCTTGCCCAGGTATCCGCCGAGCTTTTTAAGGTCCATCGCGCTTTGGTGCCACCCCCCGTTTACGTAGTCGCCGACGAGCAGGACGATATCAGGTTTGAGCGAATTTATTTTGTCTACGATTTTGCACACCCGCCTCTCCTCGAAAAACGGCATTCCGGCGTGGATATCCCCGACGATGGCGACTTTCAATCCGTCGAGGCCGGAGTCCCAGTTGGGGATTTTTATCGGGACTTCTTCGACGTCGAGAATCATGTGGGGCTCGACTATAAACGCCCAGCCCCAGAGACAAAATGCGGGAACGAAGAGCGCAAGTTTTGCAAAAATATTCATCTCTCGTTAAATTTAGTAATCGTCCGGCAAAAAGTGTTCAATAGAAAATCGCAAAACTTTGGGGCGGCGCGTTTGTCCGGCGAGCGCGCAAAGTCGCCCGCTCCCGCCCGGGCTGGCAGGCGGGCTTGGGAATGGCTGGCAATATTTCATTCGGCCTGCATTTCGGGCGGAGGCTCTCTTCGGCGCAGTGTTTAAATTCGGGCGGCTTTCCCTCGGAAATTCCTGAACTTTCCCGGCCGGCGTATTTACGGCGGTATTGCCAGTAAAGCCGCCGCATGCCGGAAGTCCAGGAGGGAGGAGGTGGTTTATGGAATCTGCGGACAGCCGCTTTTATTCCAGTCCGGAGAGGCGATAAAAATACGTCCGGCGCAACTAATTGGCTCCGGTGTTTTGCGAGTCGGGAAATTTTTTGGCGGAGTCGCGCGATTTGGGCGCGGAGGGAATCGGTTCCCTGAGTGGATTGCCTGCCTCCGTATCCGCTGGATTTGCGGATGCGCCGTTTGGGTGAATGGCAAGGAGAAGGGAAAGAGGCGGCGTATTCTCGCATTCGACCGGAGAATGGACAGACGCAGGTGAAGATTTTGGCAAGAAGGTTTGGGAATCTGCAAACAGTTGCCGAAAGTCTCCGGGGTAGGGGGTAGCTGGCGGTTGGTATGGGTAGGATTGGTCTGAGAAAAATCGGTCGGGAACCGATAATGTGTTGGTAAATCAAATATTTGACGGGAATCGACTGCTGAAATTATAGTCTATAAAGAAACGGAACGCCTATGATCGCGTTCTGATTTCGCGAGAGACGGGGATAATCGCGGCGGGCAAGTTTTTCTTATCCCTCGGGGAAAAGGGAAAGCGGACGTTTCGGTTGCGCGTAGACACCATGTATGGTTGAGGCTGCGGCTGCGGCGTCCGGAAAGATTTCCTGCGCGGATATTAAAACGGAGGCACGCGGAAATTTTTTTCTTGCCCCGCGCGCGAATTGTGGTTGACTAAGATTTTCAAATCAGGAGAGGTGGCGGAGTGGCCGATCGCGCTGGTTTGCTAAACCGGTGTAGGGGCTAATACCCCTACCGTGAGTTCGAATCTCATCCTCTCCGTGATTTGAAAATTCTTTCGCAAACGCGCCGGCGGTTCGGTTCCGAATCGCCGAGACCGCGCCAAAAGGGGATATAGCTCAGTTGGTTAGAGCATCTGTATCACACACAGGGGGTCCTCGGTTCGAGTCCGAGTATCCCCATTTTGGCGCGATATTTTTTATTGTTTCATAGAGCCGCGGGATTTCCCCGTGCCGTTTTGTTTGCCCCAGAGGCCTGATGGTTGGGTCTCCTTTATGATGTCTGTATCTTCGGCGGTTTGGCGGCATCGTTGATTTCCCGCACCGCTTGCATATAAATATCAAATACTATCAAGTGCAGTTCTCTGCAATTTCTTGTATTTGGCTTCAATTATCCTGAATAATAGCCTCTCCGACGGCGTTTTCGGATCTGACGATGGTTTTGCGGAAAAATATCAGCTTGGTGAAATTTTTTTCGCCTCTATCGGGAGAATCTTTTTGAAGCTTCCGTTAACATCTAAGCCAGTTCTAAATCAAAAAAGTATTTTCATAAAGTCCCAAGTTCAAAGAGAAACGCTTACATCATAAAATTTACATTCGCATTGTGTCTACAATGCGTTTTATAAATATTAAAAAACGCTTGACAAATAAAAATAATAATATTTATTCTCAAAACGGAGTAAACGGAAAGGTTGTATGAGAAATAGATTTCTAATACTGATGTTGTCGGCAGTGTTTGCCTTTTGTTCGCTAAACTTATGTGCGGCAGAAGATCCTTGCAATCCGGATCCCCCGGAGCCACCGGATCCCGCTCCCGGTGATTGTATGCCAATCGAGCTTGGAGAATAATGGACTGTTCAAAACGGAAACGCCATCTGTTGCTTCTATACTTCTTTTCCTTGGGGGTGTTTTGGAGCTGAACCTTCAACGTCTGGAATAAGATATGAATATACAAAAAAGGAAAAAGACGGTGAATGTATTGAGGTCGCAAAAATAAAAACCTTAAAATTTCGATATGTATAAAGATTTCTGGTTTGGAGTTACTGGGACAATTTTGATCAAAAAGTTGGTGATTATGAAAAAATAACTTGTACGACTTGTAGAAGTAGATGGAACAATATAAATGGTACAAGCAAGCGTGGAGACAATTATATAATATGGCATGAAAATCGACATAAAAGTGCCTATATTACTTGGAATGCGAATAATTCTGATGGGAAGGGGGTGTCTGCAAGTTTGAGGCAATTAGAGGGAGAGGGAACAACTGAGGCTAAGGCAGTGAATGATCTTGAGGCTAAAATCGAAAAAAATATAACAGAATCTATCAGTAAAGATTATAGAACCAAAGTTAATGATGAGGTTCACGCGTCTATTGGTGCTACTTTTCCCGTAAACAAAAATGGCCACGAACATGGATACGAATAGATCCTTCTATAAAATATTTATAATATTACTTTGCCTTGTTATATGTGACATCGCATATCCGTCAGTCCCTAGCGATATAGTTAAAGAAATAAATAGGGCCCAGAAAAATGCATTTGAGCTTATTGTAGACAAAAATAATTCTAAGAAACCTATAACACTTCGTTTTTTATCTGATAAAGCGGAGATATGTAAACTGAATTTAGAATTCTTTTCACAGATAAAATTTTATATAACCGAATTAGATAACGGAAAAGAAGAACATATATTTGCTTGTAATTCTTTCTCAAATAAGGCGGTTCAGCCGACTTCTAAACTTGAGAGCCTAACAGTATCGAAAGATACTTTTTTATATAATCAAAAGTTCACAGAACAATTTTTGGATTTTTTAAAAGATGTAATCATTGATAATGATTTAAAGTTTGAGAAGATAAAAGAGTTCAAAGTAGTAGTCGGATTAAGAAATATATTTGTAGATGATTCCCAACCACCCGGAGAAGTCTTTACGGTATACTATGAAACAATTCTAGATAAAAAGACGATTATGTATTTCTTTAATGTCATAAGTAATAAATAGATGATAATATGGATTTTTTATTTAAAACAAGGATTGATTCATTTGTTTAGATATAGTTCTGTTCTCGCGGAATTAAAATTCTGTAAAAAAAATGATTTGAGATGAAATTTTTCAAAGTTAGAATTCTTATGTTTTTGCATTACCCTCTATCAACAGCCCAAGCAATAACTGCCTTAACTACTAAAAGGGGATTAAATGAGCAAATCGCGAGCCCGAATAAAAGAAAACGGTAAAATTTTTTTTCATAGTTTTAAATGGTTTATTGTTGAACTATTTAAAATCACCTACCTACTTATGTGGTTAAGCCTTTTTTTTAACGCTTGACAAATAAAGATAATAATATTTATTTTCAAAACAGAGTAAACAGAAAGGTTGTATGAAAAATAGATTTCTAATATTGATGTTGTCGGCAGTGTTTGCCTTTTGTTCGCTAAACTTATGTGCGGCAGAAGATCCTTGCAATCCGGATCCACCCGAACCGCCGGATCCCGCTCCCGGTGATTGTATGCCAATAGAGCTTGGAGAATAATGGACTGCTCAAAACAGAAACGCCATGCGGTGCTCTTATATAGAAGCGCGATGGCGTTTCTTGTTTTCTTTTTTGCCAGACCACTTGCATATTCGCAACTTTCGCATTCTTTCGGGCAAATCCCAGTGGGCAATTCGGACACAAACGGGTTCGTTCGGGTTGATAAAGTCTTTTATAGTCTATCGCTCGGGAATGGACGTAATGCGGAGCTATTTCTCAAGTTTTCTTCGGATCCTCGTCAGGAACCCAAATATCTTGGCGTATATTGGGCGATTCCGTTTTTCGATTCAAATATTATAAAGCTATCTACGAATAGGTACCGCTGGGTTGCTCCAAACCTTAGAACATACACATTTAATAAGGAGCAAAAGGCCGATAGAGGCTATAAGGAAACGTATATTTTAAATACTACAGGTAAATTGAAGTTGAATGTAGCCAAAGACGGTTCCATTTGCATTGAAAATGTAGATGACTTGAAAAATAGATATTTATTCAAGAACGGAAGGCTTGTTTCGTTTTGCGAAGGCAAAGATGCCGATACATTTAAAATATCCTATGAAACCGGGAGTAGACCTAGTTCAGTTTATAATGTTGGCAAAAATTCAACGGAAATAAAATTTGCTTATAACAAAGATGGATTTTTAGCCAAGATAGTTTTCCCAAGGGACAAAAAAGCTTTGTTTATTGCATACGGAGAATGCGATACCCTTGCCGAAGATGGGATAACAAAGCAAGGAAAACTGTTAAAATCAATATCTTCAATTACGTTTGCGGACGGGAAGAAAGAGGAATATAAATACTCTGCCGAGACGAATAAGAAGAGTCGCGCCATCTTAGTAAAGCGTGAAAAAAATGAGGAAGAGAGAATATATCAAGATGTCAATCTGAACGAAATTGAACAACGCATAGAAGGACATTCGGAATGTGAATACATAAAGTGGGATGCTATCACTGGTATTATAGTATCAGACAGTGCAGGAAATTATGCTATCAGAAATCCATTATTTGATAAATATAACCCCGAATGGAATAATGCAATTTTCCAAGATTATAGAAGAAAGAAACTTTCAAGCCAAGAAGTTAGCATTCGTTATAAAAAGCCAGAGTTTGAATACGATGAACTTTGGGAGTATAACGTGAGCAAAGCTATAAAGATAACTCAAAATCCGCTAACTGGCGAGCAAGTTCGCATGTTTTATATCGGAAGTTCCGGAGGAGCTTCTATGAAAGTCCGTAAGATTGAAAAAAAATTGATTGGGTGTAAAGATTGGATAACGACGACAACAAAAATATACAATGAGGATGGATTAATTGTTAGAGAAATACTTTCTGGGAATAGGGTAAAAGAATTTCGATACGAACCGGGAATCGAAAAACAATTTATTGATGGAAAACCTTTCAAATTTATAATTAGAAAAAATAATTCTACGGCTGTCTCGGTATTTTCAGATAATGGAAAGAAAGTCGTGGAATTAAAAGAGTCTCCTGATCGGATTGAGCAATCCGATTATTCAAAGAATTATGGTATATATACGCTTTACGACAAAAATGCAGAAATTTACTTAAAACGCGTATATGGCGGCATATATGATATTCTTGAAGAAACATCTGAAGGTTATGTGAGGCGAATTAAGCTAAAACCAAATCAAAAAGAACTACGATTTTATTACGATAATGATATGATAATGAAATCGTCAAACAAATATAAATCAACCAAAAGCAATCAATGAAAAAAATAATATTACTATCATTTTCCCTATCCTTTTTTTGGGGGCTTCTAATCGCAAGTGAGTGCGGCCCTTGCACCAAGGCGCAAGAGCATGGTTGCCCTAGAGGCGGTGCAATTGGTAGCGGAAGTTGTGACTATGCGCCAGAGGTAGGATGTTTAAATATTGATTGCATCGGAGGTACGGCATCAATTATGTCAAATGGGTCTTGTAGAAATCTAATAGGAACATGTACGACTTCCTCTCATACTTATATGGGGAATTCTTGTATTAAAGCCTGTTTATTTAATGGTAGAGCTTGCTATTGCGCATATTCTGGAGTCCAGAAAAGTGGTTCTGGCGGGAGTTATGTTGATTGTAACTAAAACTAAAGTAAAAACCCTATGAAAATCAAGTTAGTTATAGGTTACATAATGCTTTTGTCGCATAGCATTCTGTATGCGAATTCATTTGTTACAGATCTCAAGAATGCTTTTTCTAGTTATTCCACTATAAGAAACAATGGGATATCAATTATGCTTGAACTTTCGGAATACTCCTTAGGTAAAGAGGATGCTGAAAAATTTGCGCAAAATCTTGAAAATCTTCCTTTATTTGCAGATGACAATGCCGGACTTGAGAAAATCTTACTAGATTATAGAAATCGCACCGAACACGTAAATTTTTCGCGTATAAGTGTAAAATTCCTAGCATCAAACTACAAAGCGATATGTTTGCACTCAGAATCCAAGTCATTAAACAAAGAAAAAATTGTTTCTGATATTCCTTTGGCGTTTTCAGCTATTGGAGAATTGATATCAGCATACGATTCCCATTCAAAAAAACTTGTAATATCCACAGTTCCAGAAGATTCAGTTCCGTATAGTGAAATTCCTTTTGTCCGAATGTTTCTTTTAAATCCATACTTAATAGCGAATCCCCCACTACAATTTACATCAAGTTCAATAAAGATTTTAAATAATAGAATTACAACTGTGAATTGTTTAAAATTGTGTACAGAGCGAATGTATGAAATGAAGGAAAATTTCCCAATACTTCTGAAAATGAGAGTATTTTCCAAAAACAATGAAGCTAAAGAAGAAAACCGTTTATTGTTGCATTATAGAGGATACAAACTTCTGGAAAATAAATTTGTACCAGGAATCTACTATCCGAGTATACTGATTGAATCTACGCCGTCTGTTGAGAGTATTCAACAAATAAAAGTGGTACACATAAAAACAATAACATCGCAAACTATAAAAGAAGACGATTTAGAGATAAAAATAGACAAGGACACTAGGATATACCCTTACCTTGATGAAATTAATGCGCGGTAAAAATATGAAAATTCAGGATGTATTGATTTATTTTCTTATAAGTCTTATCGTAAATGTTTCGTATGCTAGCCTGTCATTCAATACAACCATAATTGAAGAAGTAATAGGTAGAGATGCCGAGGATTTTTTATTCTCATTCTCATTTGAAAATACAGGTAAAACACCAGTTAAAATACTTGATATTATAACGTCATGTGGATGTACTGCCGTTAGTTGTGATAAGTTGATGTATCTGCCATCAGAAAAGGGAAAGCTGAATGGTAAGTTTATAGTTGGGAATTTAACTGGTCTACAAGAAAAAAATATTATTATAAAAACCGATAGCATATCATCTCCATTAATTACACTACAATTAAGACTAATTATACCAACATCGATTACGATAAAACCTGGGATTCTTGTGTGGAGATTACACGAACCGCCTAATGGTAAGCGCGTAATGCTAAAAATTAATCCTGATTCTAATTTAAAATTTGAAAATATCGCGTATGATTCAAGCGAATTTAATGTTATAACGGAAAAGATATCTGAACTGGAATATGAATTAACAATTATTCCCGTAAGAACAGATGCTATAATTCACAATATGTTAAATATAACTTGTACTGGTGATAATAATATGAAACATGAATATGTTATTCACCTACTGCGTAAATGACTAAGTCTTATTTTTTATTTATATTCTTTTTATGCTTTTCGCTTTATGCAAAAGATTCATTTAATTTTATACATATCCGCGAAAGTTTTAAATTTCAGGAAAACAACGCAGTTCTTGTTCTTGCCCCCAGTATGAACACAGATGGATCTTTTTTCTTAAAAGAGCCGCCATGGGTGGATTTTGCCAAAAAGAATAATCTTGCGGTAATTGCGCTCAGTTATTCATCGGCCGAAAAAGATTTATATCGGAATCGCAAAGGTTATTATTGGCCGGAGCAAGGTTCTGGGCAAGCGTTGCTTGATGAAATCAGGCGCGTTTATGGGAAAGATTTGCCGATTCTTCTCTATGGATTTTCGGGCGGAGCGCAATTTGCCAGTCGCTTTGTGGATTGGTGTCCCGACAGAATTATCGCATGGTGTGCATATTCGGCGCAATTTTGGGATTATCCGAAAGACGGTAGCAAAGTAACGAAAGCTCGCGGAATAGTCGCCTGTGGCGATCAAGACGGGCTTCGCTGGCAACCATCGTTCGGTTTTTACTATCAAGGGCGTAAAAATAAGCGTCCGTGGATATGGGTAAATATTTCTAATACGGGACATAATCGCAGCGCAAAATTTGAGAAGTTTGTCCGCAATTTTTTCGACGAGGAGCTTGCAATTTGGCGTGGCGATAAGAAGCCTGCCGAAGACGTATATTCGGATATTTCCAATTCCGATAATGAACTGCTTCTGATTTCAGAACAGCCCGAACTTCAATGCCCGTTTAGGACAAAAGAGTTGCTCGAATCGTGGAAGAAAATTCAGGCGCCATGAGGTTTAAATCAATAGCGATATTTATTCTATATGCTTTCCCGATTTTGCTTTTCCCGCAAACGCCAAAGCAAGAAAAATATTTGCCCGAACCCGATCGCATATTTGTAAGCGTCCAGCGCACAGACGCCAAAACTCAAGCGGCAAGGTTCGACTGGAAAAAGAAAACAAAGCTTGAGGAAATAACCTATGTAATCCGTATGCCGTCGTCTTGGACAAAAGAAAAAGACACAGTAGCAAGAGAGTCTAAAGTCCCATGCATTCGCGGAGTCTTGGCAATATGTACTTGGGATAAAGATTCCGAAAAGTTAAAGAAGAACCTTTCGTATTTTGACGGCAATTATAAACATCTTATAAAATTTGCCGACGACAACAATCTCGCGGTAATGACATGGGCAAATTTTGGCGGATATACGGTTTCAACAAGTTCCGATGAAATGGACGAAAAGCAATCGAAGAACTATGATTTTATGTTCAATGATCGTCTTTCGGAGTGGGAGACGGGGTTTCGCAGAGTCTTACACAAATATGTACTCCCAAAGAACGCAACATTGATATACGGTTTTAGCGGAGGCGCACAGATAGCACATCGAATTGCTCTTCGCAAGCCTCAGTATTTTTCGGGAATACACATACACGTCAACTCAAGTTATGACATCCCAACTCCAAACGCAAAAAATATCGTCTGGCTTGTGACGACGGGCGAACTTGAATATGGCTATCTGGCGGCGACAAGGTTTTATCAAAAGATGATTGACCTTGGTTATGCTGTAATTTTTAAAGCAGGCGAAAATCTCGGGCATGCCACAAATGCTCAAATAAACAATCTTTCAGTCGAGTTTTTCAAATACATGATAAACTTTGTCCCCGATCCGAGCAGTCCGGATTGGAAAGCTCCGCCGATTGACAAGTTTTATCTTTTACGCCACCCAATTTATGTTGGCGATTACTTAAACCAAGTCGCCTACCCTACCGAAAAGGCTCTTGGTAAAGTAGCTGACCGCAAATATATGGTGACACTCCCAACAAAACCAATCGCGCAAGCTTGGGGTACCATTATTGAAAAATGAAGTTAATTTTCGCACAGGTTGGCGTAGAACGCCTTGACTGGTTTGGATTTGGCGTGGCGAGCGCGAACAGAACCGCGGCATTTATCGCCTGCTTGATTGTCGCAAGTTGGATTTTTGCTGCGATATTCAAAAAAACTGGATTTTGGATTTCGATAATCCTCTCATTGGTTTTATATTACTTCCTTGTGCAAACGCAATCTCGCGGAGCCTTTGTTGCGCTTATTGTATCGATGGCGATATTCTTTTCGTTTGCCAAAATCGAATACAACAAGCTTAGAGCCTTTGCATTGCTTGCGACAGTAGTTGTTGCAGGATTCATATATTTAAATTCGCCCATTTCAACGCGTATGGGGGATATGCTGGCACTTCAAAGCTCCTCGGCAAATTGCCGCGCGGATATATATTTGTCGGGAATCAAAATGCTTACTGACGCACCGAACGGCGTTATGGTTGAAAAGTCTCCCTCCGAAATCTATATGCATTGGTATCAAAATCCCGACGATTCCGAAAGCTATATTTCAATGATAAATTCGCATCTCGAATTTATGTGTAAATATGGATTTTTTATACGATTCACTTATATTGTACTTTGGGTATTTATATTTTGCATTACATCCCCCATCAAAAGGAATGCGATAAATGCTACCGCATTTGCAATATGGATTTGCTTTTTTATATGCGCATCATTTAGTAATGTTGCAAACTTTTGGGTGTTATGGGTAATACCCCTTGCAACACTTGTTTTTGCCATAACACACAATCGGGAACGTTTGCTTTCCGCAAAATTCTACGCCGCTGCATTATTGTTAAGCGCATTTCCAATTTCTGCGTTATATACGTTTTCGTATACATTACCGCGAAACTGCAAGTTAAGATTCCTATCCAACGGCGATATCGTTTGCGGCAATTCCCAATGTATAAAATATCTGCTTTTTTCGCCGTCTGAAAAGACAATCGGAACGAGATTTGGTAGCGAGCTTGTACAATTCTGCAAAGAAAACGGCGCGGGCGTATTAATTACGAGCGTTCCACCGACGGGAGGGTTTAAGTGCGCCATAATTTGCGACGCAAAAAATGTATCGGAATTGTCTGGAATAAAGGCTAAGCGCATGGTTTTGTTAAACGCACAGTTCGACTATTCTTTCTCAAAATTCAAAGACGGAAATATTTCAATATATTTGGGAGGTTTCTCGGATTGGCGTAATCGTAAAGCTTGGGAAAATATCGCAAGAGACAATCGCCGTATTGAAACAGTAATTATTGAAGATGCAGCCTACTATATTCCCAACTGGACAAGGTTTTTCACATATGAAAACGATTAGGAACATTGCACTTATTTTATTTGTAAGCGGCGTGTTTGCGGTTGTGAACTTTTTGAAAAATCCAAACGTACCGGATTTGTCGCTAAAACCCGATGAGATTACACTTTCTCAAATAACCCGTCTGCCCAAAAATCTGATAATTGTCGATGCCCGCAGTCAAAAGAATTTTAAGAAGGGGCATATCGAAAACGCAGTAAATCTTTCCGAGGAAAAGTTTGACGTGCAGCTCGGCGAATTTCTCGATGTATGGACACCGGAGGCGACAATCTTGGTTTATTGCAATTTCGGACAATGCAATTCAAGCAGGGCTATTGCCGACAGACTAAGAAACGAATGCCAAATCAAAAATGTATTTGTACTCAAAGATGATTGGACAAAATGGAAAAGTACAAACAGATAGTCTTTTGGGCGGCGCGTATAATTTTAGCGGGAGTGTTTGTTAACGCTTCCGTTTCAAAAATTGCGCGCCCCGACGAATTCTACACTGCCATAATGAATTATCAAATTTTGCCGCAATACTTGGCTTATGTCCTTTCATATTTTCTGCCGGTTTTGGAGCTTGTATGCTCCATTGCACTCTTATGGAATGTCTTTTGCAAGGCGGCAATATCTTTGATTTATGCAATGCTTATCGTTTTTATAATTGCGATAATTTCAGCGTGGCTACGCGGGCTGAACATCTCATGCGGCTGTTTCGGAAGTGAAAATGCCGTGGGTGAATATCTTAAAGTGATGTTGCGCGATGTCTTTTTGATTGGGCTATGCAGCATTATATTCTTGTTAAGTGAAAAGAAAGATGTTAAAAGAAATGTAAATTTATGAAGAACAATAGGCCTATTTCAGTTGCGGTTTTGATTCCGTTGATAACCATAATTCTTGCGGGAAGTTTCATTTATATTAGCAACGGGGAACAGTCGAACTCAACAGATGATAGCACTCTTCCGATTGAGCGATATATTGAAAGCCCAAAATCATTTTCAGGGAACGAATATTCGCTCGCGGCCTACGTTGATAGCCAACTGTCATACGCAGAAGGCAAGGGACGTATAATTCTGCTAAAAACGTTCTCGAATAAATCTATTCCGATATTCGTCCCGCCATCTGTAAAGGGATTCAACCCGAATGTCGGTCAACGCTACGACTTTGAGACTCTCATAGACGGCGAAGGAAAACTCGTTATGGCAAGTTTTAGGAAGCTATAAATATGAATAAAATTACGTTTCCCATTTTAATTTTGTCGGTTTCAATATCGTTTGCTCAGGAACTTCCTCAGGCTTCGCATGAAGCCTCCTCCGCAACTCCGCAACCATTATCCGCACAATCAGCTTCACAATCCCCAACTCTCACCGGAGCGAATCCGGCCAACACGCAAGTACAGCAGGTTTCCCGAAATACGGGTATGTTGCCTTTGAATCTCGGAAGGTTCACGCAGTTAGAGAACAATGCGCTTCTGTCGTTTTTGAACAATCAAAATAACCTTGTTGATTTGTCTGGAAAGAAAATCGACGATGTTCAGCAGAAGCTCGTCCGCGCGCGTTTTGAAAAATATCTAAATTCGCCGCCCGCGACTTCAAGTGAAGATTTATCGTACAATCAGCTGCTTGTTGATATAAGTCAACGCCTTGCAGGCAAAGGCGGTGGCAGCGACGCCGAGCGTACACTTGACGCTTGGAGATTGCTCTTTAAAGCGGAAGATTATCCGATGGACGACCAACTTTGCCGGACAATAGCCGATAAAGTCGTTAATTTCTGGCAGATGACCCGTAAAATCGAAAAACTTGCCGTCCAAAACGAGAAACTCGAAAAGGACAGAAGCCGCAAGGAATCGGGAATGCGCACAGTGTCAAGCATGGATAGGCAGGACTTTATAAACATGATGCGCGGCAAAGACGCAATACCTCCTCCGACACGCGATTACGAACTAGACCCGATAAAAAAACGTTTACAGGAAACCGAGGCAAAACTTCAGGAAAATAAATCCTATGAGGCTACTTCGCGCGTAAATCAAAAGTTGGATTTTCAAAGTTTAATAGTTCAGTTTTTTCTCCAACGCAGGTATTACCACGCAATAATTGCAAACGATTTTTATCGTTATTTGTTTGCGGCCGAAGACGGGAAAATCGAAGGCATAGATTCATTGAAAGGTCAGATGTTTGGCGGTATTGACATAAAGCTTACAACGTCCACCATTGACGCGCTTTGCAAAGAGGCGATAAACGATACCGACAAAGCTGTAAAGGCTGCGGAATATCTAATATCTCGAGGAGAAATTCATTCCGCTACCCAGAGAATGTTGGAAGCGTTTTTTATAGGCGAAAATCTCGCTCCCGTAAAAACATTCCCAATGGATTCCAAACGCGAAATTATGCGTTATCTTCGCGACACCGATAAACTCGTAAACGCCGTAGAGGTAAAACACGTCGAACGCGTGGAAGAAATCTTAAAGGAAATTCAAAGCTATACAAAAGACTTTGATTCTGGGCAAATCGAGGCGTTCATTCAGACATCAAGACGGCTAAGCGATTTAGCATTACAGAAGGCTCTTGTTGCAGCCCAAACGCGTAATCAACCCGCTGTGGAAACGGCATTGCAGGAGGCGGTTCAGTTTTGGCCGACCAATCCCGAGATTCAGGAATTTTTGAAAACGATAATCGGAAAGGTTGACCTGAAAGACGTTGCGACTGCCGACTTCGACAGACTTTTTGCGAAGAAGGATTTTCGCGGAATCTTCAATGATAGGTTTCGTTTTGCCGCAGCGCTCGCAGTTGATGCAACTCGCAATAAAGATTTTCTTGAAATAATGAAGCGTATGGAAGTAATAGAAACTTCGATGGGGCAGGCAAAGGAGCTTGCTCGGCTTAAAAATAATTTTGCCGCATGGGAAATAATCGAAAAAGTGTATAGACAATTTCCCGAAGACGCGGAGTTAAACCGTATCCGAGCCGACTTGACCGTAAAGTCGTCGTCATTTGCGGCTGCGATATCGAAGGCAGAGGAAGCCTCAATAAACGGAGATAAATGGGCTGCATTGCTCGCATATTTAAAGGCGAGAGACATCTATCCGATGTCCTCAATCGCCAATGACGAAATCACAAAACGTGCCAATCAAATACTGGAGGAATAAAGATATGATAGACGATGAACTTGTAATAGTGCGTGGAATAAACGACGAATTTTTGAAAGAAAATTTTGCAGATTTTGATATATACTTTGGGGGCGAGACTCCGCAAACGATTCCGGCTTCCGTAACCCGATTTCTGGGGTTCTATTTGGCGAATTCGGATCGCTGTGTCTCGCATATAGGAATCGTTAAAAATGTGAATGAAGAAAGAACTAAATGGAACATAAGTGCAATCCTTAAGTTGCTTCACCCTATATCAGTAGACCATGCAATTCGCAAACACGAGTGTTGGAGAATCGACAACTTTCATAAAAATGACGTAAATCGAATGATTGCATTGCATGAAATCCTAAAATAAAAATACGGATTAATTATTTGAGGCAATGCGCAGGCTTGACAGATTTTGAATTTGCCGCAACAGTAGCGGTACTGCTATTGCCTTTGCGGTTTCAAGGGAGATTTTGCAAAACGGCGCGACGCCTTACGCGATGCTGTATCACGGCGAGAGCGGAGCGACCTCTCCGGAATGGAGTCGTTTTCAAAGGCAATTTGCCGGCCAGCAATCGCGCAGACGATTTTGCGCGGCAAATCGAAATTGCGCCTGAAAAGAGCGGCGGAGTGAAGCCCATACTCGATGCTTATTGCGGGGGCCGCATGATGGAGGTTTGACAGCCGCGCCGTCTACATGGACAACCGCTCTTTTGAAGGCGAATTGTGCGGCAACAGGAGGTTTGAAGTAACGGTGGGGAATTTTTTTAGAAAAATTAACGATTTTCGGCGCGTTTTGCGCCAATCGCGGTAAAGGGCGGTAAAAACGAAAAAGCTCGCAAATCGGCATAAATAAAGGCTTCCCGCGGGAAGCCTTTATTTATCGGTGGCTGTTCAGGCAGGGATCGAACCTGCGACCAAGTGATTAACAGTCACCTGCTCTACCGCTGAGCTACTGAACAATAGTCACCAATTTTGAAGTTATCAGTTTCCCATTGCGGTGTGAGTTTGTCAATAACTTTTTCGGACTTTTTTCGGTTTCTTGCAGCGGGAAATCGGGCGCGGTTGGTTTTTTGCCGCGGACGTTTTGTGCGGCGGCGATCTCCGGAGAATTGCCGGAGGTTGCGGCGGGGGAACTTTCTTGTTCCAGTGGGCGTATATTCTGTTCGCTGCGGTTTCAATATGCCGCCCAATTCAAACCGCTTTCCCGCGCGGCGCGGGATTGGAACGGCCTTTGAGACGGCGGAATAAAAGCCGTTCTTGCTGTGCGTTTCCACCCGTATTGATGTCTGAAAGATGGTGGTGGGGGCGGGAAATGGAGAGATAATGAAATTGCGGAAAAATCAAAGGGATCCGTGTGGATTCGGCTTTTAGATTTGAGTTTGGAAACTTTTGCGCCGACGACCTGAAATAAGATTTGAAATGGGTTTTGCCTTATCGAAGCTTGTCTTATCCGTGCCGAGTTGGAGGTAAAAACTCCCGCAACGGCTTGCAAAAATTTTGAAATGTAGTGGCGGCGTCATTCTTTTGCGCGTAATGGGCGCCGTTGTTGAAAGCCGGACTATTGCCGTAATCGGGCGCGGAGATATTGCGGGTATCCATTAGAGCGGGCGGGTATGGGGGATTTTGCATATGTTAAACTATTGAATATTTATATCGCAGGAAGGCGGGGCTGAATACAATGACTCCCGGGCAAGGCGATAATTGTGCCCGAACAATGGAAGGCGAAATTGTAGCGCTGAGATGGGGCGTTTACGTCGAGCCAAGAGTCTTTTGTGGCGCAGGGAAAGGCGCTGCGCTGATATGGGACAAAAGGTATGAAGAAGGCTTAAATGGGCTTAATCCCCTTTAAATATCAATGTTGGAAGACGAGTAACATGAAGCGCAGGTTTGACGGTTTTTCTTCCGAAAACTCCCAAAAGATAGGCTATGTGCCAAACGTTTGACTACTTTTCGTCCTTGGCGGAGTATGAAAGTCGTCGCGCACTGCGGACGGATTGGGAAACTAAAAAACCCCTGCAAAATACTTGCAAGGGCATTGAAACGGGGTTGCCGATTCATTTTTTTCGCGCGGCATGAACGCCGTCGTCGGAGGCTCGGAAAGGATAGTCCGGATGGGGGGCAAACTCTATCATGGCGAGATTCGCTATGTCCACGAGATGTTTGCGGTTATGGTCATTCTTATACGTAAAGAGGCGGTTTTCGATTGAACCGTATCGTACTTTGCGCGACCTATCTGGGATTGGAGGGAACCGTAGCGGAAGCAGTCCATGATTAGGCGGTTTTTATGGTATTCTTCAAAGTGCGGGCAGGAGTGGAGGCGGGCGATTCCGTCGAGGCTCGGCGCGGGCTCAAAAATGTCCGCCTGTTGAAGCAAGCGGGTTCGGAGGTGGTCATGGACAGTTTTCATCGGAATGATCGGATACAATCTATTACGACCTGCGGCGACAAGCAGGTCCACTCCATGATGGCTATGGCGACTTCTATGGGTGTAACCGCGGGGCAAATGGACGGCGTGATGCGCTCGGCATGTGACAACGGCCACGAAAGCGGCTGCTGCGGCAGTTCAGGGCAAGACCACGATGTTTCAAGAATACATACCGGCACTCGCAAATGTAAAACGGAGGAGGAAAAGCTTGCACAGGTTAGAAGCTTTCCGCGCCCGGATTCGAGCAGGCGGAGGAGGCCGCGAATGGGCTCGACGGCAAATTGAAGCAGGCGTCCAACGCGTGGGGAGGCTTGCGGAAAGTCGTCGGCGAGGCGTTGGCGCCGGCCGTAAAGGCCGCGGCGGGGCTTATAAAGGGGATATGCGAGATTATGGTTTCGCCCGCCTTGCAATTTTTCAGAACGCCCCTTGCGCACTCTTTTTGAAAGTCGCTGGAATATGGAAGGTTCCCGAATCTAATCCCATTTTCTCAAAATCAGATTTCATGTACGGGGTATTGTGCGTGTTTGGGTTGCGCCCGCAGCCGCGGCGATGGCATTGCGGCGCGTCAGACGCTAACTATATGTCCGTGCGCTTTCGGGAGGCGCAAGTATTGCCGGTTCTCGCAAAGGCAACCGCGCGCTCGCGCATGGCCGCGCGGCTTAGAGCGACGAGAGCGCCTGCGGGATTTTTATGTCGTATTCTTTTTTGGCGCGCGCCGCCGCCTTCGCGAATTTCACGAGGGCGACCGCGGCGGAAGGATTGCGGAGAATCTCTTTCAGCGCCGCCCACGGCGAGAGTTTCAGCGCGCCCGTCTCGCGGTCCATTGCGCTTTCGGCGAGCGGCGCGGGAATGGATATTCCGGCGGCGTCGCTTATGCACCTTATCTGCGTGAATACGGGTTTGAAGTCTCCGTCTTCGTCGCCGGTTGCGGCCTTGAAGAGCTCGCTCTCCATTTCGGCCGCGGCGTACCCGAGGCCTCCGAGCCTCTCCTTTTCCGCGGCGTCGGCGACCGATTCGCAGAAAGCTATTCTGCCGGCCCTCATCCCCTTTTTGGAGAGCGTCTTCGCAATGTCCGCCGAGCCGGTCTCGAATACGAACTCCCCGGGCTCGGCGGCGTCACACGCGCCCGCGAATCCGCAGAGGATTATGTCGGTTGGGCAGAAGCTCTCGGCGGCTTCCCTGACGCGGTTCGCGGATTTTTCGCACCCGACACCCGCGACGAGCGCTTCGCACTCCGTGCCGTTGGCGAGGGTGAATTTGCATTTGCCTCCGAGCCTGCATTTCATGGGATCTCCGAAAAATTTGAAAACGGCGTAGGCTTCGCAGGTTGTGGGAAACACTATAAGGGGCCTTTTCATGTCAGTCGAAAATAGTCAAATCGTTCGCGCTCTTTGCGGCGCTTTCCATGGTGCAGGGAAGTCCGGTCGCGACCCAGTCCCCGCATATGTGGAGGTTTTGCGCGCCGCACTCGCCGTCGGCGGGGCGCGCGGATTCGCTTTCGCAGTCGGCGGAAATGGTGGCTTCCGCGAATAGCGACGGGAGGAAGTCGAGGATTTCGCACTCGCCGAAATATTTTTCGGTTTCGCGTTCGAGCGTCCTGCGGATTTCGGCGGGGGCGAATGGAATGCGCGCGTGGCTTATGGTCGCTCCGTACAGGAATGTACCGGATTCTGCGCACTGCCGCGACTTTTGCGTGTGGTCGAAAATCCAGTGTATGGGCGAGCCCGCGAGGGACGCGTACGAGCCGTCAAAAAGCTTTTTGTCCGTCGTAAAATAGGCGTTTATTATGCCGGTCGTCCCGATCCTCCCGATGCGCGCGGCAAAGGGCGAGGCCTCCGGAAGCATTTTTGCGATGGTCTTTGCCGGAAGGGCGGAGACGCAGCTGTCGAATTTGAGCGCGCCGCTTTTGCGCGTTTCTATCGAAACGAATCTGCCGCCGCGGATTTCGATTTTATCGACGGGTTCGGACAGGCGGATTCTCGCCCCGACGCATTCGAGGTACGCCGCCGCCTTCGGTATGAGCGCGTCGATTGCCGCCGCCTTCGGGAAGTAGAGTATCCCGTTTTCCCCTCCCGCGAGAACCGACTTGCGCAGGGTCGACAGCATCAGCTCCGCGCTCGCGGAACCGCACGAAGTATTGAGCGCCGAGACGCAGAAGGGTTCCCAAAAGACTTCTACCGCAGCCTTGCCGATTTTGTGGCGCTCCAAAAACTCCCGCGCGGTCTCGCCCGCGCGCGCGCCCGCGAGCCCGAGTTTGAGCTTTGCAAACAGCAACAGGTTGCGCGCCTCTCCGACCCCGGGGATTTTCCGGTACTCGAAAATCGAGAGGATTTTTTTGAATATTCCGGCGTTTTCGGGCGGAAACGGCACGCGGATTTTTTCGCCGCCCGCAAACGCGAAGTCCATGGAATCGGCGCGGCTGAACGCGGCGGAGACCGGCCCGCCGAGCTCCTCCATAAATCCGAAGAGGTTGCGGCAGCAGCCCATTGCGGCGTGCGAGCCGTTGTCGAGGCGCGCCCCGCGCCATTCCACCGCCGACGCCCTCCCGCCCGCGGAGGCGCGGGCCTCGAAGATTTCGGGGTCGAAGCCTTCGCGCGCCAGTTTCAGCGCGGCGCAGATGCCGGCGATTCCCCCGCCGAGCACGCAGACGCTTCCGAAATTCCGCCCTTCGCTCCCGCCGCGCGCGCGGATTAGCGCGCGGACGGCGAGGGCCGCCTTTTTGAACTTGCCGGGCTTTCTTGGGTTGGCGGATATTTCAAAGCCGGATGCCGCGATGGAGTCGAGTATGTTCTCGTAAATTTCGCGCATTATGAAAGCGGGCTTCATGGCGGCGCGGTCTTCGGGCGGCAGGAGCCTGTCGGCCTTGCGGAAGAAGTGCTTTGCCCTGAAATGCATCATGCGGAAGAGCTCTTTGCAGCGCGGATTGCGCGACGGCTCGGCGAGGTCGCCCTCCGACACCCCGAAAAATTCGAGCTCTCTGCGCGGAATGTAGCACCTCTTCTGGGTGCGCATGTCGAATGCGGCGTCGCGCAGAATGTTTGTGAATTGCAGCGCGTATCCGAGGGATTCGGCATAGAGTTTTGTGCGCTCGTTTTTGAATCCGAATATGTATATTGTCGCAAGCCCCACCGCCGAGGCCACTCCGTAGCAGTATTTGCGGATGTCCTCGAAAGTTTCGAACGGCTCGCCGGACGTGTCGCGCATCACGCCGTCTATTATCGCCTGTATGTACTCCTGCGGGATTTTCCGGCGCGCCACAACGTCCGCCATCTCCGCCGCCAGCGGGCTGAGCTCTTTCGAGCCCCCGTAGAGCGAGGCTATCTCCGCCTTCCACGCTTCGAGCTCCCTCCGCTTTTCGGCCGGCGCGCGGCCCTCCTCGTCGGCGATGTCGTCCATCAGCCGGCAGAAGGCGTAAAACACCTCCATGTCCCTCGCGCGGGACTTGTCGAGGCAGAAGAATGCGAAGGCGAGGTTGGATTTTTTCCGCTCACCCGTCTGGCGCGCGCTCGTGGATATTTCGTCGGATTCGCTCATGATGCCAGCGCGCGGATTAGGATTCTGAGCTTGTCGAGCCTGCCGAATGCGGGGCGCTTTGAGAGCGTGTCGAAGCCCTGGGATTCGATTTTGTCGAGAATCGCCCGCCCGCCCGCGAGGGTCGCGCGGATTTCGAGGCTGAGCGGGAACGGCAGCAGCGACGGCAGTTTTTCCCCCCTGTCGAAGAGCTTTCTGGTGCGCTCCACCTGGAATTTTACGATTTCCCTCACGCGCGCGCCGGCGGAATCGGCGAAGATTTCGCTTTCCGTCGCGCCCCGCCAGTCGGACATGGGAATGTATATGCGGTTTTTGAGCTTGTCCACGCGCATGTCCTGCCAGAAGTTCGCCAGCTGCAATGCGGTGCAGATGTCGTCGCTCATCGCAAAGCGCTCTTCGTCGGAAAATCCGTGCAGCAGCAGCACGAGCCTGCCGACGGGGTTCGCGCTGCGGCGGCAGTAGTCGAGCAGCTCGGGGAAGTCGGCGTACCGCTTTTTCACAACGTCCTGCGCGAAGGCGCTCACGAGGTCGCGGAAGAGGCTTTTGGGTATGGAAAATTTTTTTACGGTGTCGGAGCAGGCGGCGAAAATCCAGTTCCAGCGCGGGTCGAGCCCGGAGGGGTCGGAGACGTCGAGCTGCGCCTCAAATTCCGCGAGCCGCTCGATTCTCGAGGGGTCGTCTTCGGCTATGCTCTCGTGCTCCTCGTCGGCGATGTCGTCGGCGGTCCGCGCGAAGGCGTAGACCGCCGCCACGTGTTTGCGCAGGCGCTTGGGCACCATCTTGGCGACGGGGAAGTTTTCGTAGTGCGAGTTCGCTAGGCGCTCGCATTTTGCGTAGGCTGATTCCAGGGAAAGCGGCATATGGTTGCTAAATTTTTGCCCGCCCGCCGAGCCCCAGGGACGGGCGCACTTTGAGGGTGAAATTTTCGGGCGCGTCGCATTCGGACGGGGCGAGCCACGCGGCGAACGCTATCATCGCGGCGTTGTCGCCCCTGTGCTGCCTGTCGGCGGCGAGGAAGCGCGCGCCGCGGGAGCGCGCGAGCCTCTCGAACGCGGCGACGAGGGACGCGTTGTTTGAGACGCCCCCCGACACGCCGACGCTCTTGTAGGCCTTTCTCTTCGCGAACCACTCGGCGCGCCTGCGCAGCTGCTCCACCACGGCGAACTGGTAGGACGCGCAGATGTCGGGCTTGGCGCGTTCGATTTCCTCCTCCTCCATCTTTTCGAGGCGGTAGCGCAGGCTCGTTTTGAGTCCGGAGAAGCTGAAATCGGGGTCGTCTTCGATTTTCCTGTTCTGGCCGTAGGGAAACATCGACTTGTCGATTTTTCCGCTTCGGGCGAGCTCTTCCAGAAGCGGTGCGCCCGGGTAGGGCATTCCCAGCAGCTTTGCGCCCTTGTCGAGAGCCTCCCCCGCGGCGTCGTCCTCGGTTTCTGCGAGCGTCGATATTTGCGCGTCCTCCCCGATTTCGAAGAGTATCGTGTTCCCGCCCGAGACCGCGAGCCCCAGATGCGGCAGAAGCCCGGCAAAGTTCGCGCGGAAGTTTTGCGGGTCGGCGGCGTGGACGGGAATGAAGGGCGAGTATGCGTGGCCGCGCAGGTGGTTGACGCCGCGCAGAGACAGCCCGAGTTTCAACGCGAGCGCGGAGGCCGCCGCAACCCCTATGGCGAGGCAGTTCGGGAGCCCCGGGCCGTTGGTGGCGGCGATTTCGCCCGCGGTGGAAAAGTATTCGGACTTCGAGATTTTCGCTATGAGCGCGGGGAGCTTTTTCAGGTGCTCGGAGCTCGCCAGATCGGGCACAACGCCGCCGTAGAGCGCGTGCAGGTCTATCTGTGAGTGCACGAGGCTTTCGCGCACCCCGAAATCGGGGTCGAAAATGGCGACGGCGGATTCGTCGCAGGAACTCTCTATCGCGAGCACGCTCATTTCACGGCCTTTCCCCCTTCGGCGACGTTCCTGCCGCGCGCACGGTCTTCGGCGGAGGCCTTGCGGCGCGGCGGCGGTATGCTTTCGTCGTACAGCACGTCGAACTCGCCCGACCTCCTGAACGAATAGCAGGAGTTTCTGCCGACTATTATGTGCTCTATGAGGCTCAGGTTTATCGGCCTGCACGCGTCCGACAATTTTTTTGTAAAGCGTATGTCCTCGAACGACGGGCACGGATCGCCGCCGGGGTGGTTATGGGCTATGGCGATGCTCGACGCCCCGAGGCGTATGGCGGTCTCTATGATTTTTCTGATGTCGGCGTTGGCGTTGTTGACGCTGCCTTCGCATATGCGCACGTCTCCTTCGGGGACGATTTTCAGATTGGAGTCAAGGCAGACCATCTCGACGACTTCCCTCGGTTCCGCGGAGATTTTGCTTTTGAAATATTTTATCAGCTTGTCGATGGTGGGAATCTCCACCTGCGGTATCTCGAGCTCTTCGCGGTGGTAGAGGGTTATCAGGCTTTTTATGAAACCCACGCACGCCGCCGCGCTCCCGCCGATTCCCCTGACTCTCATGAGCTTTGCGCGGTCGGCGTCGAGGATTCCGCGCAGATTGCCGAATTCCTTTACGAGGTCTTTGGCTATGGGCTTTACGTCGATTCTGGGTATGCAGAGTGTGAGCATCAGCTCTATGACTTCGTAGTCCGAGAGCGCGGGAATCCCGCCGCGCGCAAACCTTTCACGCAGCCTTTGCCTGTGCCCGTCGTGGCTGTATGAATCTCCGAGGCTCATTTTTGCGGGAAGTGGTTTATGAAGTTTCTTCCGCCGACTTTCAGCGGGGCGGACATTCCGGCTTGCAGGTATTCCCTCGCCGCGCGGCAGGCGTCCCTGAGGCCGAGACCCTTGGCGAAGTTTGCGGCTATGGCCGCGCTGAGCGTGCAGCCGCTCCCATGGGTGTCCACTCCGTATATGCGCGCGGACGACATTTCGAGCGTACCGCTTTCGTCGAACAGCACGTCCGTCACGGCGCCGCCTTTGAGGTGCCCGCCTTTGAGCAGAACCGGAACCCCGTATTTTTCGTACAGCGCGCGCGCGGCGTCGGCGACGTTTTCGATTTTGTCCGCGCCCAGCAGAAGCGCGCCTTCGTCGAGATTGGGGGTGAAGACCTCCGCGAGCGGAATCAGCGAATTTTCCAGAATTTCCGCCGCGCCGTCTTCCAGGAGCCTTGAACCGCTCGTCGACACCAGCACGGGGTCGACCGCGAGCCTGATTTCGGGGCGCGCGGCGAAGAACTCCGCAACCGCCGCCGCGGTTTCTGCGTCGAACAGCATTCCCGTCTTTGCGGCGGAGGGCTTGTAGAAATCGCACACCGCGCGCATCTGCTCCGCCGCGAACTCCGCCCCCGACGGCAGGACGCGGCGCACCGCGTCGGGGTTTTGGGCGGTGAGGGCGGTTATAGCGCTGCACGCATAGACGCCGTTGGCCGCCATCGCGAGGATGTCGGCCTGGATTCCCGCGCCCGCTCCTGAGTCGCTGCCCGCGACCGTCATCGCGCACGGCATGTCGGCAAATTTTCCCATTTCGGAGTATTTTCCACATATAGATTGCATTATTTGACAAAACTTTCAAGAAATGCTTTTGTTTTTTCCCGACGAATCCATGGCCGACGACACACAGGAACTTCCGCTCGAACCCGCGGGAGGGCGGGGGGCGGAATCCCCCAAGCCTGCCGCGTTTTCTCCGCTCGCGGCGAGGATGCGCCCGCGCGCTCTCTCGGAGGTCGTGGGGCACGCCAACATTCTCGGCGAGGGCTGCCTGCTGCCGCGGCTGGTGGCGGCTGACAATTTCGGCTCGCTGATTTTCTACGGGCCTCCCGGGTGCGGAAAGACGACTTTGGCCAACGTCATTGCGGCTCAGACGCGCTCGCGGTTCGTGAAGATAAACGCGGTTCTCTCGAATGCCGCGCAGCTGCGCGACGAACTCGCCGCGGCGAGGTACAGGCGGGGCGAGCGCACGATACTCTTCGTGGACGAAATCCACCGCTTCAACAAGGCGCAGCAGGACTTGCTCCTGCCGGACGTCGAGGAGGGAAACGTGCGGCTTATAGGCGCCACCACGCAGAACCCGGGGTTTTTCGTCAACGCCCCGCTGCTCTCGCGCAGCCACCTGTTCAGGCTCGAGCCGCTCGGGGCGGACGACGTGGCGAAGGTCTTGCGCCGCGCGCTCGACGACTGCGAGAGGGGCATGGGCAATTTCGGCTGCCGCGCTTCCGACGAGATTTTGAAGGCCGTCGCCGAGATGTGCGACGGCGACATGCGCAGGGCGCTGAACGCGCTCGAAACAATGGTGCTTGCGGCGGGCGGCGGGGCGGAGCTTTCGCGCGCGGACGTCGAGGCGTTCGCGAAGGAGCGCAGGATAAGGTACGACTCCGGCGGCGACGAGCACTACGACACGGCTTCCGCATTCATAAAGAGCGTCAGGGGCTGCGACCCCGACGCGGCGGTATATTGGCTTGCCAGAATGCTCGCCGGCGGCGAGGACCCGAGGTTTATCGCCCGCAGGCTCGTGATTTTAGCGAGCGAAGACGTGGGGCTGGCGGACTCGCGCGGGCTGCTCGTGGCGAACGCCGCTTTCGATGCCTGCGAGCGCGTCGGGCTGCCCGAGTGCGAGCTCAACCTCGCCCACGCCGCGATTTTTCTCGCTACCGCCCCCAAGAGCAATTCCGCCATGATGGCGCTCGCCGCCGCAAAGGAGGACATCGCAAAGAACCCCGCGCAGCCAGTGCCCGTCCATTTGCGGGACTCACACACGGCGTTCAACCGTTCGCTCGGCAACGGCGCGGAATACGTTTACAGCCATGACTGCGAGGGCGGCATAAGCGGGCAGGACTACATGCAAGCCCCAAAAACTTTCTACCGCCCGATTTTACGCGGGGCCGAAAAACAGATTGCCGAACGCCTGGAAGAGTATAAAACTCTAAAAAGAAGGATTAAAAATGGAAGACAGAAATCTTGACGGGGAAACCCGCGGCTTCGGGGGGAGGGTGCGCAACACCATCCGCGTGGAGCTGAACTTTTGGCGCGACTGCCTCCTCAACGCCGCGGGACTGATACTCGCGTGGGTGTCGCTGCCGGCGGGGCAGATAGAGTTCAACAACATATTTTCCTTTGCGGCGCTCGTGGTCGCGATATGGTTTATGAACTGGATTATCCGCCCGATTCTCGTGCTGTTCACGCTGCCGTTTATAATCTTCACGATGGGGGTTGGAATGCTCTTCATAAACGCGCTCATAATATATTGGGCTGCGCGCCTGATCCCGGGCGAGGGCATAGGCGTGTCGTCCTATTGGGCGGCGCTTTGGGCGTCATTTATCGTATCGGTTCTCACATGGGCGATAGCCATGGCGCGCAGCGAAAAGATAATCCGCAGGGCTTTGAAAAAAGATTCGGAAAAATCCAAGGACGACGACGTAATCGACATATGATTTCCGTGAAAAAAATCGCTGCGGCCGCGCTTCTGGCGGTCGCTTCCGTCTGCTGCGCGGACGATTCTGAAAAAATCTCGGTGTTTTCGCGCGAAAACGCCGACTACTGGCTCTCCGACGCCCGCGCCGCGTTCGGCGCCTATGTGGGCAACTGGGTTGGCTCCGAGAGCATGACGGTTGAGGGCAATGAGATAATGCGCGCGGAGGTGGCGCAGAGCTACGTGCCGTCCGCCGCGTCCAATCCCCCGAGGCTCGTGTGTTCCGGCAAGATCGTGGCAAACGGCAAGAGCATTCCCACGAGCTCCTACATGTACTTGAAGGGCGATGCGCTCGAACTCGAGATAATGACGGTCGAAAAGGATGTCGTGGCCTACGTCGGCAAGGTGGAAAGGAATTCCGTCTACTGGACTCCGAAATACATGGTATACGTGTTCGATGTCCAGCGCGACTCCTTCTTTTCTACCGAGCGCGGGTTCGTGATGTCGTCGGGCTCGAAAAAGTTTGTCGAGACGCCCGACGGAAAATTTTCCGGCTACATCGAGGTAAGCATGGTGCTCGAACGCGACAACGGCTTCTTTCCGGCGTCCAAGTCGTCGAACTCGGCGCGCAGGGAGTTCAGCGCCTCCCCGTTCGGGTCCGAAAACTGACGGGGAATATGGAGCCGCCGTACGGCATTTCGGGCGCGGCGGACTGTGCCCGCGCGCGCATGGGAAACGGAATGGAGGTTTTCCACGTCCGCGGCGTTCGCTTTGCGTCGGCGGCCGCGCGGGTTTTGGTGCGCACCGGCAGCGTCCACGAGGGCGCGATGTGCGGCTGCGGAGTGTCGCATTTTGCGGAGCACATGGCGTTTCTGGGCGCGGGCGCGCGGGGGGCGGATAGCGTCTCCGCGGACGCGGCCGCGATGGGGGCGGAGCTCAACGCATACACGTCGTACGACCGCACCGTCTATTCGGCAGATTGCCCCGCCGCGAATTTCGGGAAATCCCTGCGCCTGCTGTCTGAAATGCTCTTCGAGCCGAACTTTTCGGAGGGGTCTTTTCTTGCCGAGCGCGAAATCATATTGCGCGAGATCGACATGTGCGCCGACGACGCCGACGAGGGCGTCTATGACAACCTGTTTGCGCGCATGTATCTTTCAAGCCCGCTGCGCTATCCGGTAATCGGGCTGCGGGAGAAATTCGAGGGCGTTCTGCCCTCCGACCTGCGCGGATATTTTTCCGGCAGGTATTGCGCGCAGAACATGTGCCTGTGCGCCGCCTCCCCGCTCGGCCACGCGGAGTTTTTCGCGCTTGCGGAGGCCGCGTTCGGGAAGCGCGGCGGGCGGCTCGAACCGGTTTCCCCCGAGCCCGAGCTCCCGCAAATCGCCCCGCGCGAAACAGTCGAATACCGCAGCTGCGACATATCGAAATGCCTTTTGGCCTTCAAAGTCCGCGCCGCCGGAGCCGCCGCGCGCGCCGCGTGGAGGTGCGCCGCCATGGCGCTCGGCTCCGGAAACTCTTCCGTTTTGCCGCGCGCGCTGAAATACGGAAAGGGCATCGCCAATTCCGCCGGCGCGGAATTTTTCGAGGCTGCGGGCGAAGGCGCGCTCATATTGTCCTGGGAGTGCGCCGCAAAAGACTGCTCCGCCGCGCGGGACGCCGTGCTTGAAGAGCTCCGCCGATTTGCCGGCGCGGGATTTTCCCCCGCCGAGAGATCCCGCTATGCCAAATCCCAAAGGGCATCGGTCGCCGCCGTCATGCGGGGGGCGGCATATGCAGCGGACGAACTTTGCGCGTGCGCCTTTTACGGGTCGGGCTTTGAGCTCGCCGAAAGCCTCGCGCGCTCCGTCGCTGAATCGGATTCCGAATCTTCCGCGCGCGTTCTCTCGGAGGGGCTCGACTTCGGCGCGTACACGTATTCCGAGGTTTCCCCGAAATCCGCGAGGCCGCGCCGCGCAAAGCCCGCGGGTGGCGGGGGCGCAAAATTCCGCGCCGAGGCGGAGGAGTTGCCCAACGGTTTGAGAATCGCGCTAATTCCCCGCGAGGACTTCGGGCGTGTCCACGCGAGGCTCTATTCTTTCGGTGGGCTTTGCGCGCTCTCCCCGCGCGAGCGCGGCGCGTACCCGCTCGCCGCCCTTTGCGCGCTGCGCGACACTTCGGAAAAAAGCTTCCGCGAGATTTCGGAATTTGCCGAAAACAACGCCATATCGTTTTACAGCGAATTTTCCGAGCCCTCCGCCTCGGTATGCGCCGACGCCCTTCCGGAGGACCTCTCCAAGGCGGTCGGGCTCGTCGCGGGCGCGGCTTTGGATTTTGAAATCCGCCCGGAAACCTTTGAGGCCGAGCGCCGCGCCGCAATATCCGACGCGCTCGACGATCTCGACGACCCGCTGACCGCCGCCTCCATAGGCCTGCGCCGCGCGTTCTTCGGCAGGCATCCGCTCTCCTCCCATCCCGACGGGGAGGCTGGTGCGCTTGAAGCGGCGTATCCGCGCCTCGTTGAAAAAATTTTGGCGAAAACTTTTTCAGCGGGCTCGTGCGCGCTCGTAATCGCGGGGGATTTCGACCCGCGCGAGGCCCTGGCTTGCTGCCGCGGCGCGTTCTCCAAAATGCGCGGCGCGCGGCGCGCGGGGCGGACTTTCGCATTCCGCGCCCCGAGGGGGCGGGCGGAGATGTCGTTTGGGCGCGGCAAAGAGCAGGCGGCGGCGTTCGCCGCATTCCCCGACGGAGGCGTTTCCGACTGCGGGAGCGACGCCGCGCGCGCGGTGTTCGCCGAATATCTCGGAGGGGAAAACGGCGAGATTTTTGACGCCGTCCGGCAGCGTGAGGGGCTGGCGTACACGGCGTCATTCGACAGAATTTCCGGCGCCGACGCCTCCGCCGCGCTCTTTTACGCGCTGACTTTGCCGCAAAACGCCGATGGCGCCCTCAAAATATTTTCGCGAATATCCGGACGGCTTGCGCGCGGAGAGATAGACGCCGAAAGGTTTTGCGCCGCGCGGGCCTGCGCGCTCGCGCGCATGGGGGAGAGGTTTTGCGACCCCGCCGAAACCGCGCTCTTTGTCGCTGCATCTCTCTTTTCGCGCGGGAGGCTCGCGGAGCCTTCTCAGCTGGCGGAGGAGGTTGGGGAAATCGAAATTTTCGCCGCGCGCCGGTATGCGGCCCGCGTTTTTTCAAATCCGTTTTTCTTTTTGGCGTCGAGATGAATACCCCCGTTTTCGAGATTGAAAAAAGCCTCTATGCCGCGGCGGACGCGGGAAAGAGGAGGTTTGTAGTATCCGCCCCCACGGGTTCCGGCAAATCTACGGGGCTGCCCGTCATGCTGCTGCGGAAATTCGGCGGAAGGGTTCTCGTGCTCCAGCCGCGCCGCGTCGCAGCCAGAATGCTCGCCCGCTCCGTAGGCGCGCTCTTCGATATGCGCGACGATGTCGGGTGGCACGTGCGCTTTGAAAAGCGGTACGGAGAAAACTCTAAAATAGTGTTTTTGACCGAGGGGATTTTGGCGAGAATGCTTCTTTCCGACCCGTCGCTCGAAGGGGTGTCGGCGGTCGTGTTCGACGAATTCCACGAGCGCAACATTTACGCCGACATATCGCTCGCCCTCGCCCTGCGCGCGCAGCGCGGGTTGCGCCCCGACCTCGCGATAGCCGTGTGCTCGGCGTCTATGGATTCCTCCGCGCTGTTCGAATACCTCGGCGGGGATTCGGAGTGCGCCGCGTTTTCGTGCAGCTCGCGAATGTTTGGGCTCGACATATCGTACGCGCCGCCGCGCTCGCGCGATTCCGCAGTGTGGGACTGCGCGCGCGAGCAGTTCGAGAGGCTGGCGCGTTCGTCGGATTCCGGAAATTTCCTGATATTCATGCCGGGCGCCTACGAAATTTCGCGGACTGTCGGCTGCATATTGAGAAGCCCCGCGTCAAAGGGCTTAGACGTGCTCGCGCTCCACGGCGACCTCCCGCCCGGCGAGCAGGACAAGGTTCTCGCTCCGGGGACGCGCCGCAAAGTCATAGTTTCGACAAACGTGGCGGAGACTTCCCTCACGATAGAGGGCGTGAGGTTTGTGATAGATTCGGGGCTCGCGCGCGTGGCGCGCTACGACCCCGCGAGGGGGGTAAACACCCTGCTCGTGGAGCGCGTGAGCCTTGCGAGCGCCGCCCAGCGCGCGGGCAGGGCGGGGCGCACCGCCCCCGGGACGGTCGTGAGGCTGTGGCGCCAGTCCGACGAGGCGTCTTTTGAGAGGTTCACGGCGTCCGAGATTTCGCGCCTCGACCTCAGCCAAATCGTGCTCTGGCTCAAAGCCTCCGGAATGTCGGCGGACGGCGTGGGATTGTTCGAGCCTCCGCCCGCGGAGTCGCTCGACCGCGCCGCGCGTACCCTTGCAAACCTCGGCGCGCTCGACGCCATGTCTCGGATTACGCCGCTCGGGCGCAAGATGGCGGCCTTCCCAACCCAGCCGCGCTACGCGCGAATGCTCATCGAGGGAATGCGGCGCGGCTGCCTGTGCGAGGCCGCGCTCATAGCCTCGCTCTCCGACTGCGGCAGGATAAAGCTTCCGATAGAAAACGCATTCGCCGCCGCCGCGCGCGACGAACTCGTAGGCGACGCCGCGTCCGAACCGGAAGAAATCGCCCGCCTCTGCGAGCTCGCCCGCGAAAATTCCTTCGACGAGAAATTCTGCCGCGAGTTTGGAATCCATTCCGCAAACGCGCGCAAGGCTTGCCGCGCCGCCGCCGACCTCGAACGCCTCGCGCTGCGCGCCTGCCGCGGGGAGGCGCCCGCCCGCGAACCGGAGCCCGACGCCGCGGCCAAGTGCGTGCTCTGCGCGTTTTCGGAACATGTCGGCGCGCGGCTCAACAAGGGCACTTTGGCGTGCGCGCTCGCCGCGGGCGCAAAGGGCGAGATATGCAGGGAATCGCGCATGTACGCGGACGATCTGTTCGTCGCGCTCGATTTGCAGGAGCGCCGCGGCGGAGCGCAGGGCGTCTCCATAATGGCGTCAATGATAACGCCCATTAAGGCGGAATATTTGCGCGAGATGTTCCCGGGGGACTTTTCGTCCGATATTGTCGTGCGCTTCGACGAGCGCCAAAAGCGCGTAGCGTGCGTTGAGCTCGTCAAATTCCGCGATTTTATCGTTTCCGAAAACGCCGGAGCCGAGCCGCCGAAAGACGCCGCCGCGCGGATTCTCGTCGAAAAAATTTTCGAAAACCCCGCAATTTTAAAGAGCTTTGACGACTCTGCAAAGGCGTTTATAGAGCGCGTAAACTTCGTCGCGGCAGTCTGCCCCGAGAGCGGAATCGCCCCAATCGACGCCGCCGCCCTGCGCGAGATATTTTTGCAGATGTGCTGGGGCTCAAATTCAATCTCGCAGGTAAAAAATCTCGACGCGCTTTCCGCCCTGCGCGACTGGCTGTCGCCCGAACAGCAGGCGTTTTTAAAGTACGCCGCCCCGAAGTCGGTCGAGATATCGCCGCGCCGCCGCCCGGCGGCCATACGCTACGACGCTTCCGCGCGCCGCGCCGTTATTTCGGCGTCCTTCAAAGACCTCTTTTCCTTCAACCCCAAAAGCGTCTCGATATGCGGCGGGAAAATCGCCCCGACTTTCGAAATTCTGGCGCCCAACGGACGGCCCGTCCAGACGACCTCAAATCTCGAAGAGTTTTGGAAAACGTCGTGGGCGGAAGTGCGCAAAGAATTAAAGGCGCGGTATCCAAAGCATTTCAAGCCCGATTCCCCCTACTTATTTGGCGAATGATTTTGGCGAATAGCTCCGTTAGGGAAGCCGCCAAGACCGCTC
>ERZ827168.1405-NODE-1405-length-33190-cov-3.760103_pt1 | contig 33190 bp, 26 predicted proteins | sample MGYA00519868_ERZ827168 | MGnify/ENA primary metagenome ERZ827168 (study PRJEB31778, sample SAMEA3449271) | human gut metagenome | biome: human gut; feature: human-associated habitat; material: faeces | place: United Kingdom | collected 2010/2012 ...
GTTGGCGGCGCACTGCTTGGGCAGAAGGTATCTGCGCGTGATGTGCAGTTTCTCGTCGTACGTATACCCCGACAGCTCGATGACTTCCATTCTGTCGAGCAGGGGCGGGTCTATGCTGTCCACCGTGTTCGCCGTCGTGATGAACATGACGTTGGAAAGGTCAAAAGGCAGTTCGAGGTAATGGTCCTTGAACTTGTCGTTCTGATTGGCGTCCAGCACTTCCAGCAACGCGCTGGACGGGTCGCCGCGGAAGTCGGCGGACATCTTGTCTATCTCGTCCAGAAGGAAGAGCGGATTGTTGACGCCCGCGTCGTTTATGCCCGCTATTATGCGCCCGGGCATGGAGCCTATGTAAGTGCGGCGATGTCCGCGTATCTCCGCCTCATCGCGCACACCGCCCAGGGCAATGCGGGCATAAGTTCTGTTCATTGCCTTTGCAATGCTTTTGGCAACCGACGTTTTACCCACGCCGGGAGGCCCGACAAGACAAAGAATCTGGCCTCGGTCTCCGCTCAGAGCACGCACCGCAAGATGTTCCAGCACAAGGTGCTTGACCTTTTCCATACCGTAATGGTCTTTATTAAGCTCATTTTCGGCAAGAGACAGGTCGGTATTAAGCTGAGTTTTTACGCCAAACGGCATATCCAGCACAGTGTCAAGATACGTTTCGATAACTGAGCCCTCATGAGACATGGGCGGCATTTTACTCAGCCGTTCCAGCTCCTTATAAAGCTTTTCCTTTACTTCCTCTGAAGCGTTTAACGCTTCTATTTTATTACTGTAATCGCCCAGAGAATCGTCATACTGCTCGTCCTCGCCCAACTCGCTGCGGATTGCCTTTAGCTGCTCTTTCAGATAATACTCACGCTGATTGCTGTCAATCTGCTCTTTTACGCGAAGGGCAATCTCACGCTCCATTTTCAGAACTTCAATTTCCGACTGCATGCTGTCGATAAGAAACGACGCACGCTCATACGGATTTATCATTTCCAGCAGCTTCTGCTTTATATCGTAACCCATAAACGTATTACCGGCTATGATATCCGACAGCACACCAAGGTCATTTTCCGCAACAACCGAGGCGAACACGTCCTCACCGGGTCTTGGAATGTATTCGCTGTACTCCTCAAAAAGCTCCTTGAGCATACGAAGCGACGCTTTCTGCTCAACACTGACGACTGTACCGGGCAGCTCGTCAAGACGCATGGCATATGTATTAAGACAGCCCCTGTCACTGTAAATCTGCGTCAGCTGAACACGGTCAATACCCTTAACGAGCACGCGCAGGCTGTCCTCATTCACTTTAACCACCTGTTTAACCTTGACAAGCGTACCGATATCAAACACATTATCAGACGCAGGCTCATCCTCCGAAATATCCTTTTGGGAGGAAAGAACAAGCATACGGCCGTTATGCATAGCTGTTTCAATCGCTTTTACGGAGCTTTTTCTGCCTACGTCAAAGCTTACCTTAACGTCCGGCATTACGACAAGTCCGCGCGTGGCAAGCAACGGATACAGCCGCAGCGGATTTTTAGTTTCATATATATCAATTTTTTCTGACATTATAATTCCTCATTTGCAAAAGTGTATAGTTATAAAGTATATTATAATATATACTTAAATATAAATCAATGAATTTTTTGTAAAAGGAACCGAGGTAAAGTCTGCATACAAAATTCCCCCGCAGCAAAACTGCGGGGGAATTATTTTTACAAATCTTTTACTTGTCGGTAAGCTTCAAAAACAAATCGGTCATCAACTTGTCACGGTTGATATACGTAACATATCGCATCTGCTTTTTTATCGGTTGCACCTCATATTTAAAATTATAATCAGGCAGGAGTGTATCGGTGATTTGTGAGTGCATAAATCTGTTTTCGTCATTTAACAGCCATGCAATCGCGGTAACATCCCAAATAACACGCGTCCACGCCATTGCTGATTTGCAGCGTTCCGCCTCGCGCACGGTATTTTCACACAAATAATCTGCAAGCGGATTTTTGCCGGAAAGCCAGTGCCTGAGCTCAGGTGCCGATACCGAAAATTCGCTCACCACACCCATACAGGGAAGCTGAACAAACGGTGCGCCGCTGCCCATTACCACACGCGCCGCGGCAATATCCTGCTTCATGTTAAATTCACCTGTATCCTGCCAGTGCCGCGCGTGACCGCCGAGCCACACGACAACGATATTATCGGCAATTTCAGGATTAAGCAGCAGTGCGGACGCAATGTTTGTGGCTGCACCTATTGCCACGACATAAAGCGGATTTTCGGGACTGTAAGACGACGCAGTGCTCACAATGTCGTTTGCAGCGGGAGAAATGACCGGCGTTTTTTCATCCTTTAAATATCCGCGTGAACCAAACATCACCTTTTTGCAAATTTCATTTTCTCCCGCAAGCCTGAGCAAACGTATAATTTCATCATAGCTTTTCAGCATGCCGTCCTCCGGGCCGCTGGACTTGCTGTTGTAAAACGGCGCGGCATACAGCGCTTTTACGTTCAGCTTGTCGCTGTTTTTCATCATATACGAAAGCGCAAATTGGTCATCTAACTCGTTATACGTATCGGTGTCCAAAACCACGTCAATCTTACCTTTCGGTTTCGTTAGGCGGCGTAAAAGGCTTTCGGTGTTCGGTACTGTCCAGTTCATAAAAATTCCTCCCGTTTTGATGCTCATAGTTTATTATATAGTATAGCGGAAATTTAGCTTTGCGAAAAGTATAAACCGCAAATTTTCTGCCCATATTTTATACAAAAAATTAAATGAAATTTTGTGTAACGACAAAAATGTGCAGGGAGAATAAATCTATGATGCGTAAAATCAAAACACTGTATAGCAGAACGCTTCTTCTGCGCGCGATGGCGTGCGGGCTGATCTTAACAGTGCTTCTAAATTTAGCGGGCTTCTCCGCCCAGTGTGCCGCGCTGGAAGAGAACATCGTGCGGCTGCATGTTATTGCAAACTCGAACGACGAAGCGGATCAAGCCGTAAAGCTCCGCGTGCGTGATGCCGTGCTGCGGGAAGCCGAGCAGTGGTACGGCGATGCGGAAGATTTTGACACTGCCGTCACAGCGCTCTGCACGCACCTTGAAAGCCTTGAAGCGGCAGCAAATTCTGTCTTGAAAGCCGAAAACTTCCCGTACTGCGCCAAAGCGGAAATTTGCGAAATGTACTTTCCGACCCGCGCCTACGAGAGCTTCAAACTGCCCGCCGGGCGCTACCGCACACTGCGCATTTCGCTCGGCAAGGCCGAGGGCAAAAACTGGTGGTGCGTCGTATTTCCGGCGCTGTGCATGCCCGGTGCAAGCGACCTATCCAACCTGCCTGATGATACCGATACACTCGTGCGTGAATCGGAAAGCTACGAAGTCAAATTCAAGGTGGCGGAAATTTTCTCACGTCTCCGCGAACTCTTTGACGCGTGAACGCACATGTGCTAAAATAAGAGCAGTATAAGTTCTAAACGGAAAAAGGGGGAAGAAGAATGCTGGAGTTGATCCTCGGCCGCGCCGGCACGGGCAAAACGACGCTGCTGCGTAAACGCCTTGCGGAAAGCACTGCGCCGAAAACAATCTTGATCGTCCCGGAACAATATACGTTTGAATCCGAACGCGCGCTGCTTATGGAATACGGTGCTGAAACCGCGAACCGTGTGCAGGTGTACAGCTTTACGCGCCTTGCGCAGGCGGCATTTTTGCAGTACGGCGGCGGTGCAGGCAAGCGTTTAACGGACGGCGGCAGGCGTATTTTGATGACCTTGGCGCTTGAAAACTGCGCCGACCAACTCACGCTGTTTGAAAAAAGTGCCGATCGCATGACGGACGTTTTATTGAACACCGTCGGTGAAATGAAAATCTGCGGCATTGAGCCCGATATGCTCACAAAAACCGCCGAAGCCGTCACAGAAGACAGCCTTTCGCGCAAACTAAAAGAGATCGCGCTCATTTACGGTACATATGAAGCACTCGTCGCGCAGACGTATCTCGATCCGCTCGACGACCTGACGCGCCTTGATGACCTGCTGGCCGACCATCCGGATTTTTTCCGAAATGCTTATGTCGCCGTCGATGCGTTTGACGGCTTCACCGTGCAGGAGTACCGCGTTTTGCGCCACGCACTGCGCCATGCGGAAAAAGTCAGTGTTTCGCTGTGCTGCGACGATCTCGACACGAGCCGCAAAGACCTGTTTTCTACCGTACGCCGCACCGCTTCGCGCCTGATGCGCCTTGCAAAGGAGAGCGGTACGGGCGTGCTTTCGCCTGTGTACTGTAAAACGCCGTATCGCTTTCAAAACGATGCACTTCGCGCCGTGGAAAGCACCTACGCCGGCCACGTACAGCAAGCAGATACCGCTGAAAACGTGTGTGTGTTCCGCGCGACCTCTCCGTATGAGGAAGCGGACTTCACCGCGGCTAAAATCCGCAGCCTTGTTTTGCACGAGGACTACCGCTACCGCGATATTTCCGTCATCTGCCGTGACGGCGAACGCTACACGCGGCTGTTTGCCGCCGCGCTGCGCCGCTGGGAAATTCCGGCGTTTCTTTCCGAAGCGCGCACGGTCGATGCCGAGCCGTTGATGCGCTTCGTGCTCTCCGCGTTTCAAATCGTTTCGGGCAGCCGCAAATGGCGTTCGGAAGATGTGCTCGCCATGCTGAAAACGGGCATCACAAGCTTTACGGCAGAAGAGCTCGCGCAGCTTGAAAACTACGTTTATACCTGGAAACTAAACGGCGCATCCGCTTGGTGCAGCCCTTTCACAAAACACCCGGACGGCTTCGGTAAGCCGATGGATGACACCGCGGCCGAGACACTGCGCACGCTGAACGCTCTGCGCGAGCGCGTCACCGCACCGCTTATAAAATTCTCCGAGCGCACCGCACACGCTTCCGGCGAGCAGATCTCCGAAGCCGTTTATAAGCTTCTCATCGATTTTGATTTGGAGCAAAGCTTCCCGATATTTTGCCGCACGCTCGAAAATGCCGGGCGCGATGACCTTTCCGCCGCTCAAATGCGCATTTGGGATTTGCTCATGGAAGTACTCGACCAAATGGCAGGCGTGCTCGGTGAACAGATCATCACGGGTGAAAAATACGGAAGGCTCTTAAAGGAGATCGTCAGCGGCGAGGATGTTTCGGACATCCCGCAGAGCATGGACAGCATCACATTCGGCACCGCAGACCGCATCCGTCAGTCCGCGCCGCGCGCCGTGTTCCTGCTCGGCGCCGTGCAAGGCGAGTTTCCGCTCATTCCGTCCGTAAACGGTGTGTTCAGTGAGCCGGAGCGCCGCACGCTCCTTGCGCTCGAGCTGCCCGTCTCCGATGTGCTCGAAGACCGCATGTTACAGGAAAAGTACCTCGCCTACGCCGCACTGTGCGGCGCTTCGGAGAAGCTGTATCTTACGTATCCCGTCAGTGTAGGGCAGGAGGCAAAATCGCCCGGTGAGCTCATCAGCGCAGTTGATCTGGCGCTGCCGAATTTAAAAATCACACAAAACCTGCCGCCGGAGTTTTTCGCAAACGCACCGGAAGCCGCGTTTTCGCAAACGGCGTCGCTTTTCAACGAAAACTCGACCGTCTCCGAGACGTTAAAAAGTGTTTTTCGCGAAAAGCCGGAGTTCGCCGGACGTTTGCAGGTCCTCGGCGGTACAGACCGCATGGCTTCGGCTCGCCTTGCGCCGGAGACCGCAAACGATTACTTTGGCGGCGGGCATTACTTTTCCGCAAGCCAAATCGAAGTTTATCACCAGTGCCGCTTTAAATACTTCTGCCGCTACGGCCTCGGCGCAAAGGAGCGCCGCCCGGCAGAGATCGATGCGCTGGAATACGGCAGTCTGATGCACTATCTTTTCGAGCAGATTCTCGGCAGTGCGGAAGACATTCAAGCGCTGCACCTTTATGCAGACGACTTAAAAGCGCGCGTACACACGAGCATCATGGACTATGTGCGCGAAAATATGGGCGGCTATGATGCTCTTTCGCCGCGCGAAAAATACCGCTTGTACCGCATGGAGCAAACGGCCGTAAAGCTCATCGCCCACATGTCGGAAGAAATGATGCACAGCCTGTTCCGCTCGGAGCATTTCGAGCTGGAGCTCAAAAACGGCACACCGTACCCACCGCTGCGCATCCCAACGAAAAACGGGCTCGTCACGGTCGGCGGCATCATCGACCGCGTGGATTTGTATAAAGATGAAAACGGTACAACCTATGTGCGCGTCGTCGATTATAAAACCGGCCGCAAAGAGTTTAAGCTCGCCGATGTTCTGTACGGCATGAGCTTACAAATGCTTATTTACCTCGCGGCGCTCGCGCAGAATAAAGACCTGCACCCGGCGGGCATTTTGTACATGCCGGCGTTCATTGCAAGTGTGACCTCGGACGGCACGGAAAGCGCCGAAAAGCTAAAGCAGGAAGTGGAAAAAAACCTGCGCATGAACGGCCTGCTTTTAAAGGACAACGAAATTCTGAATGCAATGGAAATGGGTCTGAACGGTCGATTTATTCCTGTTTATCTCACCAAAACAAGAAAACTCAGCGGTACGGCTTCCGCTTTAAATGAGCCGGAGCTGCAAATCGTCCTGCGCTACGTGGAGCGTCTCATCGCAACGATGGCGGAGGAGCTTTCTGCCGGTGAGATCATGGCAAAACCGCTGATGCAGAACATCAACGCCTGCGCGTGGTGCCCGTATACGTCCGTCTGCGGCTCCGAGCACGCTGCGGACGATGCCGAAAAGAACAGCATGAAAAACGATGAAGCGCTCGCGCGCATGGAAAATGACTTAGAGGAAAGGAGTGGGGAAAATGCCGAATTGGACTGACGCACAGCTCGACGCCATCAAAGCGCGGCGCGGTACGGTTCTGGTCTCCGCCGCTGCGGGTTCCGGCAAGACCGCGGTGCTCGTGGAGCGCGTTATCGAGCGCCTGACGGATCCGGAGCATCCCACAGACGCCGACCGTCTGCTCGTCGTGACCTTCACAAAAGCCGCCGCAGCCGAAATGCGCGACCGCATCGCAAAGCGACTTTTGGCACTCATGAAGGAGCAACCGGAAAACACCCGCTTGCGCCGCCAACAGCTTTTATTGCAGCAGGCGCACATCTGTACGGTGGACAGCTTCTGTTCGGACATTGTGCGCGAATTTTTCTACCTGCTCGGTATCTCGCCCGATTTCTCCATCATCACCGATAAGCAACAGGAAGAGCTGATGACCGAATCGCTCGACGAAGTGCTGACCGAGTGGTACAAAGACGAAAACTTTAGGACAGACCTTGCGGATGTGCTCGGCGGCGACAAAAACGACGCCCGCCTTTCCGCCGCAATCCTCAAAATGTACGAATACACGCGCAGCCATCCGTTTCCGGACAAATGGATGCGGGACATTCAAAAAGCCATGACGGATGTCACGCAGTCCCCGGTCAAAACACCGTGGGGCGAGGTCGTCCGGCAGCATATCATGGAGGTCTATGACTTCGCAATCAAGCTTTCCCACAGTGCATACCGCCTTGCGGCGGAAGACCCTGACCTTGAAAAAGCGTACTGCACGGCACTCGGCGCGGATATCGATAAGCTTTCGGCAAAGCTGCAGGCAATGGAAGGCCCTGAAACCTGCCGCTTTTCCGACTTGACCGTCACGTTCGATAAGCTCGGTTCTTTCAGAGGAGAAGATCCGCGTGCCGATCGCATCAAGGCCATGCGCGATATGGTAAAAAAGGAAATCGGCAAACTGCAAAAGCTTGCGGGCGATGCGGAAGACCAGAAATTCACGGAGGAAATCGCCGCCACGACCGGCACGGTCGTCTATCTGTTTCTGGCCGTGCAGTCGTTCGAGAAAACATACAGCGCGAAAAAGCGTGAGAAAAACGTGCTCGATTTCAGTGATCTTGAGCACATGGCCTTGCAGCTGTTTTTAACGGAGCAGGAAGACGGTACATTTCGGCGCACAGAGACCGCAAAGCTCGTCTCCGAGCGCTTTGACGAGATCATGACGGACGAATATCAGGACACGAATGACGTGCAGGATTATCTTTTTGAATCCATTTCCCAAAACAGCGCGAACCGCTTTATGGTGGGCGACGTAAAACAGAGTATTTACAGCTTCCGTCAGGCAATGCCGGATATTTTCATCCGTTATAAAGATAAATTTCCGCGCTATGACCGCGAAAAGGACGCATACCCGGCATCTATCGTGTTAGACCGCAACTTCCGTTCGCGCAAAACCGTGACGGAAAGCGTCAACTTCGTTTTCACGCAACTCATGTCCCGCACATGCGGCGGCATCGATTACGTCGGCGATGAAAAGCTTGCGGCGGGCGCGCAGTACCCCGAAAAATCGGGCTGCGAAACGCGCGTGGAGTTTTTGGAAGACATCGACGGCGTGGGCGCAGAGGTGCTGGAGCCGCAGCGTATCGCAAAAATCATCTGCGAGCTGATGGAAAGCGGCTTCACCGTCACGGAAAACGGTCAGGAGCGTCCCATAGAATATCGTGATTTCTGCATTTTGCTGCGCAGCTCCAATAAATATGCACCTGTCTATGCAGAAAATCTGCGCAATGCGGGCATTCCCACGTGGGCGGCTGTCACGGGCGGCTTTTTCGCCGCGGCGGAGGTCTCGCTCATCTTGGCGTTTTTAAACGTCATCGATAACCCGGATCAAGACATTCCGCTGCTCTCCGTTTTGATGAGCCCCATTTACGGCTTCACAGCGGAAGATATGGCGCAACTGCGCCGCGAGTGCGGGGAAGAGACGTTGTACGTTTCGCTTCTGCGCACCGAAAACGAGCGCTGTGTGCGTGTGCGCGATGAGCTGACGCGTTTCCGAGCGCTCGCTTCCACCATGCCTGCGGACAGCTTTATCAATATGCTGTGCACCGAAACCGGTTACGAGAACATCGTGCGCGCCATGCCCGGCGGAGAAAGCCGCCTTGCAAACATTCGCCTGCTGGAAAAATACGCGGCGGAATACGAAGCCTACGGGTACAGCGGCGTTTCCGGCTTCGTGCGCTTTGCGGAGCGCCTGAAAAAGAATCGATCCGATATGGAAAGCGCCAATGTCGTCTCGGAAAACGCCAACGTCGTGCGCATCATGAGCATCCACAAATCAAAGGGCTTGGAGTTTCCCGTGTGCATCATCGCGGGCTGCGGCCGGAAATTCGTGAATGATACGGACGACCTGCGCATGCACCCACAGCTCGGTGTCGGCATGCGCCTTACAGACCCCGAGACCGGCGTGCGCCGCACCACGTTCATCCGCGAGGCCATCGGCCTTGCAACGGCGGAAAGCGCTTCCGCAGAGGAGCTGCGCGTGTTCTACGTCGCGATGACCCGTGCCAAAGAGAAGCTCATTCTGCTTTCCACCGTGAAAAATATCGATACAAACCTGCAAAAGCTTGCGGCACAGATCACAGAGGAGGAGACCGTGCCGCCGTACACTGTCAGCAACGCTTCCGGCATTTCGGAGTGGCTGATGCTCTGTGCACTGCGGCACCCGAACGGAAATGACCTGCGCCGCCGTATCGAAGCGGATGACGACATCATTCTGCGCACACACTACACGCCGTGGGATATTCGCGTCGTATACAGTGAACCGCAGATTTTATCCGACCTGCCGAAAGCCGAAGCGCCCGCACCGGTCGATGAAGCGCTCAAGGCGCGCATCGAAAGGGATGTTTCGTTCGTGTATCCCTACGCCGCACAGACAAAGCTTGCAACGAAGGTCGCGGCCTCCGCGCTTGCGGCAGAACAAGCCGAAACGGAAGCCACACTTTCACGCCCGGCGTTTTTGAGCGCCAAAGGACTGACGCCCGCAGAGCGCGGCACGGCGCTGCACAACTTCATGCAGTTTGCGGATTTTTCCGCCGCTTCAAAAGACCCCGAAGCGGAGCTCAAACGCCTTATCGAGCAAAGCTATCTCACCGAAGCGCAGGCAAACGCCGTCGATCTGACCCGTGTGGAAAAGTTCTTTACCGGCCCGCTCGGGCAGCGCGTTTTACATGCCGACCGCGTTTATAAAGAGCAGCGGTTCATCGTTTCCATTCCCGCAGGACTCACGGATAAAACACTCAGCGGGGAAGATGCCGCGCAGCCGATGATCCTGCAGGGCGCAGTGGACTGCATGTTTGAAGAAAACGGTTCGCTTTATATTCTTGACTTTAAGACCGATCGGTGCTACAATAAACAGGAATTGTGGGAACGATACGGCCCGCAGCTCACGCTCTACAAAGAAGCGATGACCCGCGTCATGAATAAAGAAGTGAAAGACGCCGTGCTTTACTCTTTTTATATGAACGCCCCTGTTTATGCACCGGGAAAAGAATAAAATTTCTTTTAAGCCCCGTTTGCCTATTGACAGATCGCGCTCTTTGTGGTAATATAATATTTGGAAAACAAAGCGGAGTTATGGCTCACACCCGTGCAGTACCGTCTGACACAGGTCAATATCGAGAAAAATCACGATAAATTCGTGCGTTTGATTGAGTTGATTTGCGGGCAGAGGTTCTCTGCCCGCTGTTTTATTGCCGGCTTCGCGAAAACAAGTTATCGCACGCGTGATGGAGGTGCTTAACCATTAGCAAACAGGAACTGCAGATAAACGAAGAGATCCGCGATAAAGAGATCCGTGTGATCGGCGCAGACGGCGCACAGCTCGGCATTATGTCGGCCCGTGACGCTTTAAACCTTGCGGCTGAGAAAAATCTTGACCTCGTAAAGATTGCCCCGCAGGCCACGCCGCCCGTATGCAAAATCATCGATTACGGCAAATACCGTTTCGAACAGGCAAAGCGTGAAAAAGAAGCGAAAAAGAACCAGCGCGTAGTTGAAATCAAAGAGATCCGTTTGTCTCTCAACATTGATACCCACGACTTCGAGACGAAAAGAAATCATGCGATCCGTTTCCTCAACGACGGAAACAAGGTCAAGGTTTCCATCCGTTTCCGCGGCAGAGAGATGGGTCATCCGGAACTGGGTGCAGACATCATGAAGCGTTTCGCAGAATCGCTCGCTGACACGGCAAACGTCGATAAGCCCGCGAAGCTCGAAGGGCGCAACATGCTGATGTTCCTTGCCCCCAAGCCCGTTAAGTAACAATTTCAAGGAGGACTATAAAATGCCGAAGCTCAAAACACACAGCGGTGCTAAGAAGCGCCTGAAGATTTCCAAGAAGGGTAAAGTTATCCGTGGCCACGCTTACATGAGCCACCTTCTGAACGGCCATGGCAAGACTGCTAAGTCCAAGCGCCATGCACGCGGCACGACCGTTACGGATAAGACCAGCGTAAAGGCTGTTAAGAAGATGCTCCCCTACGCATAAGCGAACAGGGCAGCTCAAGTTTAAGTAAAGCATAATCGGAGGTTTTTATAAATGGCTAGAGTTAAGGGTGCGCTCGCTACGCGCAAGAGAAGAAAAAAGGTTCTGAAGCTCGCTAAGGGCTATTGGGGTTCCAAGAGCAGACACTTTAAGATGGCTAAGCAGGCTGTCATGAAGTCCGGCAACTATGCTTACATCGGCAGAAAGCAGAAGAAGAGAGATTTCCGCCGTCTGTGGATCTCCAGAATCAACGCGGCTTGCCGTGCTAACGGCACCACCTATTCCGCATTTATGAACGGTCTTAAGAAGGCTGGCATCACGCTCAACAGAAAGATGCTTTCCGAGATCGCCATCGCGGACGAAGCAGCTTTCAAGGCACTTGTCGAGAAGGCAAAGGCTTCTGTATAATTAAGCTATCCGTGCGTCCGGAATTCTTCCGGGCGCACATTTTTTAGGGTGATAGTTGCAAACGTAAGCGTATTTCTTTGTGCAAAATCGCCTTTGCGGAAATTTCCCGTGTGCCGTAAAACACAGCGCACAGGATTTCTGCTTATTATCGGTAAAAAGGAGTGTGTACCGTGCCAATCGAAAAAATCACCAGCCGTAAAAGCAGCGTCGTTAAAAATGCCGCCGCGCTTTTGCAGAAAGCGGAAAACAGAAGTGAAGCAGGCCTTTTCATGGCCGAGGGTGCACGCCTTTGCGCCGACGCCGCAAGGAGCCAAACGGAGATTGCCGCGTGCTTCTTTACGGAAAACGCCGCTAAAAAATACAAAGATTATTTAGATCCGGTTTTAAAGCAGACAGAGCACGCATACTGCATAGAGGAGCACATCGCGCCCATGCTGTCCGATACAAAGAACCCGCAAGGCATTTTCTGCGTGTGTCGCATACCGAAGCGCCGTGCGGACGGCCTGCCTGTTTCCGCAGAGCCGGATACACGCCCGTGCCGTCATGTGCTTGTTATGGAAAATATTCAGGACCCGTCCAACATGGGTAACGTGCTGCGCACAGCGGAAGCGCTCGGTGTGCGGCATTTGGCGCTTGTGGGTACCTGCTGCGACGTATACGCCCCGAAAGTGCTGCGCGGCAGCATGGGCGCGGTGTTCCGCCTCGGCATCCGCCGTTTTGAGACGGCAGAGGATTGCCTGAAAGTGTTACATGCCGAGAATATCACGTCACTCGCCGCCGTGCCGGATAGCAACGCTACGCCCATCACGACCATTCCGTTTGAAACGGGAAGCTGGGCGGTGTGGATCGGCAACGAGGGCAACGGTCTCACAAATGAAGCCATCGAGCATTGTCATGACCGCGTGACGATCCCCATGCGCGGCAGAGCGGAATCGTTCAACGCCTCCACCGCAGCCGCCATTGTGCTGTGGGAAATGGAGCGCAACGGGGCAGGAGGCACAAGCCATGGATAACCGCGTATACTGGATCTGGCTGCAAAACGCGTTTGGCGCAGGCAGCCCGAAGCCTGTGCAGCTCGTGCGCCGCATAGGCAGTGCTGAAAAGCTGTATCAGGGCGGCACACGACTGTGGAGCTCCTTTTCGTTCGTTTCGGATAAAGAGCTTGCCGCGCTCAATGCCTACGGCGCGGAACAGGCCGCCGCAGCGCTCGAGTATTATTTGAAGCTCGGTCAAAAGGTCATCACGCCCGATGACGAAGACTACCCTGTATTGCTGAAAGAAATCTACAATCCGCCCGCCGTTTTATATGTGCAGGGTGATTTGAGCATCCTTTCCGATGCCGTTTCCATCAGCATTGTGGGTACGCGGAAAGCCAGTCAAAACGGGCTCAATGCCGCAAGAGAGATCGCCTACGGGCTTGCACTCAAAAACGCCGTTGTTATCAGCGGCGGCGCGCTCGGTATTGATTCCGAGGCACACAAGGGTGCACTGAACGGCCGCGGCAAGACAATCGCAATTTTGCCGTGCGGGCTCGAATATCCGTATCTTATGGACAATGCCATTTTGCGCCGCGAGATCGTCGATTTCGGCGGTGCACTTGTCACGGAATATCCCATGCACACGCCTGTGCAGCGCGGCGCGCTTCAGGTGCGCAACCGGCTGATCTCCGGCATGGCGCACGGCGTGCTCATTGCGGAAGCGCCAAAAAAGAGCGGTGCACTCATCACCGCAAAGCATGCTTTAGAGCAGAATCGCGAGGTTTTCGTATACATTGGCGAAGACGAGAAAGCGTTTTCCGGCTGTATTGCACTGGAAGAGGACGGTGCAGCGCGCATTTACACTGCAGAGGATGTTTTAAAGCCCTTTGCTTCCCGCCGCAGACAGGAGCGTATAGAACAGCTTGCCCGCACAGCGGAAAATATCTCCCATGTCTCCCGCGTTCGCCCGAAGATTGCGTCGCTTTCCGATGCAGAAAAGGGGTCTGAAAAAACAGAGAAGAAGCCTGCCGAGCCGATCTCTGCGCCCGAAAACAACCTTTTGCAAAACATTTCTGAAGATGCAAAAGTCGTTTACGCCGCACTGAACGATACCCCCAAGCACGCTTCCGAGCTGGAGCTTGAACTGGGCATGTCCACGGGGAAAATTTTGGCGGCACTCACGGAGCTCGAGCTTTTCGGCCTCATCAAAACTTATCCCGGCCAGAGGTTTACAAAGGCGTAAAAGTACGCTATACTAAGGTGTATTTGAAAAAATCGGAAGCTTGTCCGTTTCGCATTTTCTTTGTTTTCAAATGCACCTAATACATGATTCTTCCACTCGCACATTCGCTGTGCGGTTTAAATAGATACAGAATAGGAGATAGAAAACCATGTCGAAACTCGTTATCGTTGAGTCGCCTGCCAAGGCGAAAACGATCAAGAAATATCTGGGCGGCGACTATGAAGTCATCGCTTCCATGGGCCATGTGCGTGACCTGCCGAAGGCGCGCCTGTGCGTGGATGTGAAAAACGACTTCAAGCCGAAATACGCCATCATCAAGGGAAAGGAGAAGCTTGTTTCTGAACTGAAAGAAGCGGCCGAAGAGGCCGATACCGTGTATCTCGCGACCGACCCCGACCGCGAAGGCGAAGCAATCTCCTGGCACCTTGCGTATATCCTCGGCCTTGATGAGGATTACCACAACCGTGTCACGTTCAACGAGATTACGAAAACCGGCATCACGGAGGGCATGGCGCACCCGCGTTCCATCGACCAGAACCTTGTGAACGCCCAGCAGGCGCGCCGCATTCTCGATCGCCTTGTGGGCTATTCGCTCAGCCCGTTCCTCGCAAAAACGATTCGCCGCGGTCTTTCCGCAGGCCGTGTGCAGTCTGTTGCACTGCGCATCATCGTGGACCGCGAGGAAGAGATCCGCAAGTTTAAGCCCGAAGAATACTGGTCTATCGACGCACGCCTAACCGCCGAGGGCTCCCGCAGCATTTTCGGCGCATCGTTCTACGGCGATAAAAACGGCGAGATTAAAATCACGAACAAAGAGCAGTCCGATAAAATTCTTGCCGACCTCGAATCCGCCGCGTTCATGGTGGAGTCCGTCAAAAAAGGCAAGAAAAACAAGCAGCCTGCACCGCCGTTCATCACGTCCACCTTGCAGCAGGAAGCTTCACGCAAGCTGGGCTTTCAGGCGAAGCGCACGATGAAAGCCGCGCAGGAGCTTTACGAAGGCATGGACATTGAGGGCATGGGTGCCGTGGGTCTCATCACTTATATGCGTACCGACTCTCTGCGCATTTCCGAAGACGCCGTGCAGGAGGCTGTGCAGTTCATCGGCGAGCGCTGGGGCAAGCAGTATTTGCCTTCTAAGCCACGCCATTATAAGGCGCGTGCCAACGCACAGGACGGTCACGAGGCCATTCGCCCCACCTCCGTTGCACTCACACCGAAGGACGTGGAATCTTCCCTTACAAAAGACCAGTACAAGCTTTATAAGCTCATTTGGGAGCGCTTTGTCGCGTGCCAGATGGCTAACTGTGTTTTGAACACCACGCAGGCGGTCATCACCGCAGGCGATTATATTTTTAAAGCAAGCGGCTACAACGTCGCGTTTGACGGCTACACTGTGCTCTACGAAGAGGGCCGCGACGTAGAAGAAGAAAAGGGCAAAGACCTGCCGAAGCTTGAAGCAGGCATGTCCCTGAAAGTCCGCGACCTCAAGGGCACGCAGCACTTTACACAGCCGCCCGCACGCTTTACAGAAGCCTCGCTCATCAAGACGCTGGAGGAAAACGGCATCGGCCGCCCGTCCACGTATGCTGCGACCATCACGACCATCACAAGCCGCGAATACGTTACGCGCGAGGGTAAGTCCTTTAAGCCCACCGAGCTTGGCGAAGTCATTACAAAGCTGATGAAAGAGCGTTTCCCGGACATTGTGAATATTAAGTTCACCGCCGCCGTTGAAAAAGAGCTTGACGAAGTACAGAGCGGTCAGGAAGACTGGGTGCACACGCTGCACGACTTCTATGACGACTTTGAGAAGACGCTCAAAAAGGCGAAGACTGAAATGGACGGCGTGAAGATTCAGCTTGAAGAAGACAAGACTGACCTCGTCTGCCCGAACTGCGGCAAGCCGATGGTCGTCAAATTCGGCCGCTACGGCAAGTTTATCGCCTGCTCCGGCTACCCGGAGTGCAAGACCGTGCAAAAAATCGTCAACGATACGGGTGCAAAGTGCCCGAAGTGCGGCGGCAAGATCATCGAGAAAAAATCAAAGCGCGGCCGTGTGTTCTACGGCTGCGACAACTACCCGAAGTGCGATTTCGTCTCTTGGGACGCGCCGTCCGACAAGACCTGCCCGGTCTGCGGTAAGGTGCTCTTAAAGAAAAAAGACAAAGCCCAGACGCTCTACTGCGTAACGCCGGGCTGCACTTACACGTTCAATAAGGACGACGCGGGGGAGAAAGATGGAGAATAAGCAGACCGTCACCGTCATCGGCGCGGGTCTTGCCGGCTCCGAAGCGGCGTGGCAGATTGCGCAGGCGGGGTATTCTGTGCGCCTTTTCGAGATGAAGCCACAGAAGTTTTCGCCCGCGCATAAAAGCGCCGGGTTTGCGGAGCTCATCTGCTCGAATTCTTTGAAGGCTGCGCGCATCGACAGCGCCGCCGGGCTTTTGAAAGAGGAAATGCGCCGCATGGATTCTCTGCTCGTTGCCTGTGCGGATAAAACCGCCGTGCCCGCAGGCGGCGCGCTCGCCGTTGACCGCGACCGCTTTTCAGAGCTCGTCACAAAAGCGATCACGGAGCATCCGAACATCGAAGTCATGCACGGCGAAGTGACGGAAATTCCCGCAGAGGGCGTGACCGTTATTGCAAGCGGCCCGCTGACGAGCGACACGATTGCCGAACAGATCACGAACTTATGCGGCGGTGCGCTCAGCTTTTTCGATGCCGCCGCACCGATCGTCACGCGTGAAAGCCTTGATATGGAGCACTGCTTCACAGCCTCCCGCTACGATAAGGGCGACGACGATTACATCAACTGCCCGATGAACAAAGAGGAGTACGATGCGTTTTATGAAGCGCTTATCACCGCGGAGCGCGCGCCCATTCACGATTTTGACGTGATGAACCCGAAGGTCTACGAGGGCTGTATGCCCATTGAAGTCATGGCACAGCGCGGACACGATACGATTCGCTTCGGCCCGTTGAAGCCGGTCGGCTTACGCGACCCCCGCACGGGTCACCGCCCGTGGGCCGTGGTGCAGCTGCGCACCGAAAACGCAGAAAAAACGCTGTTCAATCTTGTAGGATTCCAGACAAACTTGAAATTTCCCGAGCAAAAGCGCGTGTTCGGTATGATTCCCGGCCTGAAAAACGCCGAGTACATGCGCTACGGCGTGATGCACCGCAACACGTTCCTCGATTCGCCGAAGCTTTTGAACGCGGATTTCTCCATGCGCACGCGCCCGGAGCTGTTCTTTGCGGGGCAGATGACCGGCGTGGAGGGCTATATGGAATCGGCGTCGTCCGGCTTGCTTGCGGGACGCAACGCCGTGCGCCGTTTAGAGGGCAAAGCGCCGCTCATTCTGCCCATCACTACCATGATGGGCTCACTTGCAGAGCACGCCGCGCACAGCCCCTCGAAAGATTTCCAGCCGATGGGTGCGAACTTCGGCATTCTGCCCGTCATTGAGCCGCACATTCGTGACAAAAAAGAGCGCTACGCCGCGCTTTCCGCTCGCGCGCTCGAAGACCTTGCCGAAACACTTAAAAACGCATAAGAGACGAACGATAGAACCCCCCCGACAAGTTGAAGCACATTTCAGATGTCGAGGGTTTTTCGCTGTATTTTCAGATTTTACTCGCCGATAAACGCGTTGTGCTTACGCAGCAACGCTTGAATTTTCTTCACGTCCGTTTCCGGGAAATCGGTGTGTTCCTGCGCGGCAACGGCAGCCGCAACACCGGCGGCGTCGCCCGTGGCACCGATGAAATAGTCGGCCTCAAAGGTCATTTCGCCGCCCTTGCCCATGATCGTCACGGACTTAATGCGGTCACAATCGCGCTCGGCACGCAGCAGGTAGGCGTGGAACAGCACATCTACGCCGCTCTCTTCGGTCATCTCGTCAAAAACGAGCTTTAAAACTTCTTCGCTGAACGTCACGCGGTTCAGCATCAGTCCGCCTTTTTTCTCGAGACGATCCAGAATCTCGGTAAAAATGCCGTCGGAAAGCAGCGTCGTTTTGCCGTCGATTTTCGTTGTGTAGCCCATAAAGGGGTTGACGTAGCAATTTCCGGCTGCACCGCCGAGAAATCCGCTTTTCTCCAAAAGCAGCACCTTTGCGCCTTCTCTTGCAGCGGAGACCGCTGCTGCGGTGCCGGCAAAACCGCCGCCGACTACGATCACGTCGTAATCGGTATTGAGCGGAATGGAACGGGATCTAAGGGTATACATGTTGAACCTCTTTTCATCTTTAGATCAGGCAGATAAACGTTGCGCTGCTTTAAAGATAACAAAGACAAGCGAAAAAAACAAGAGGTGAATATGCAGTGCGTAGTATTTTAGTAAAAATCAATATAAAGCATCAATTTTGCTCTGCGCTGCCGATGGGGCGCTCCGCGTAGATCTGCGGGGAATCGTTGCGGGAATAGGGGACGCGGATCGTCACCGTGGTGCCGACCAGAATGGCGGAATCGATCTCAAACATAAAATCATCATCGTAATAAACGTGCAGGCGCTCCAAAATATTGCCGATGCCGTAGCCGCCGCAATGGCCGTAAAGAACGAAGCCGTGCGGTTTAACGAGATCGACGGCACAGCCGTGCGCCGCAAGATCCGCCTGCCGGATAAATTCTAAAAATCAAAACTCAAAATTTTTCCTCCAAATCAGAAAAAAGACGTGTACCGGGAAAGCCTGGCGCACGTTTTTTGTTTTGTGCAACTTATGGGGAGCGCGGTATTGAAATTGCGTTGTTTTTTTGCTATAATAGAGTGAATTATAGTCTAAAGCGGTTTATCGGCGGAAAATCCGTGTTTGATAAACCGAAATGCCCGAACAAAACCGGCTTTTGCCGGAAGCTGAATATTAAAGTGAGGGAAAAACATGCGGATCATAATCGACGCATTCGGCGGCGACAATGCCCCGGACGAAATTATAAAAGGCTGCCGTCTGGCGGCAGATGAGCTCCATGTGCAGATCGTTTTAACCGGCGACGAAAAGAAGATCAGAGCAGCGGCGGAAAAGCTGAATGTTAACGTTTCCGATTTTGAGATCATTGACTGCCCGGATATCATCACGATGGAGGATGAGCCCACAGCGATCACGCGCGCCAAAAAGCAAAGCTCTATGGCGGTTGGCCTGCGCGCTTTGGCAGAGGGCAAGGGCGATGCGTTTGCGTCCGCCGGCAACAGCGGCGCACTCGTCGTTGGCGCCACATTGCTCGTCAAGCGCATCAAAGGCGTCAAGCGCGTGGCATTTGCACCGCTCATGCCGAAATCCGAGGGCTTTTTCATGCTGGCAGACGGCGGCGCAAACAACGAATGCCGCCCCGAAATGCTGGAGCAGTTCGGCATGATGGGCTCTGTGTATATGCAGAAGGTCATGGGTGTTCAAAAGCCGCGCATCGGCCTTGCAAATGTCGGCACGGAGCCGCACAAGGGCGGCGAACTGCAGCACGCGGCGTTTGCACTGCTGAGCGAAAACAAAGACGTCCATTTCATCGGCAACATTGAAGCCAGAGACATTCCGTTTGATGCAGCAGATGTTGTGGTGTGCGACGGTTTTACGGGCAATATCCTTCTTAAGATGTATGAAGGCGTCGCCATGGCGCTAATGAATAAATTCAAGGCCGTTTTCAAAAAGAGCCTAAAAAATAAGCTTGCGGCGGCAATGGTTTTAAACGACATGAAAGCCATGAAAAAAGAGCTTGATTATAACGAATACGGCGGTGCGCCGATCCTCGGGTGCTCGAAGCCGGTCTTTAAGGTACATGGCAGCGCCAAGGCTTCCACGCTGAAAAGCGCCATTGCGCTTACGGTGAAGTACGCTGAGTCCGGCATTATAAGTGAGATCACCGCAGCTCTACAAAACGAGAAAACGGAAAACACGAACGAATAACAAGACAGCAAAGGTATAACTATGAGATCATTGGATGAATTTGAAAAAAAAATCGGATATAAATTTAAGAACCGCAACTTGCTCATCACAGCGCTGACGCACTCCTCCTACGCAAACGAGAGCCGCGGCGGCGACCAGAGCTATGAGCGACTGGAATTCCTCGGCGATTCCATTTTGGGGTTTGTCACGGCGGAATACCTGTGTAAAGCGTTCCCGGATATTCCCGAAGGCAAGCTGACAAAGAAGCGTGCGGCGCTCGTATGCGAAAAATCGCTTTGCGGGTTTACACGCAGCTTCGGCGCAGGCGAGCTGCTGCGTCTCAGCCACGGTGAGCAGCACAGCGGCGGCAGAGAACGCCCAAGCATCTTAGCGGACGTGTTCGAATCCATTACGGCGGCGATTTATCTCGATTCCGGCAGCTTGGAGGAAGCCAAGCGCTTTGTACTGCACTACATTGAACCGGCGGCGCAGTCTGCAGGCGAACGCCCGTTTAAAGACCACAAGACGATGCTGCAGGAGATCATTCAGCAGAACCCCGGTGAACGGCTCGAATACGTCCTTACCGGCGAGCATGGCCCCGACCATGACAAGCACTTCACCGTAGAGGTGCACCTCAACAGCAATGTCATCGGCAAGGGCGGCGGACGCAGCAAGAAGGAAGCCGAACAGCAGGCGGCACGCGAAGCACTGGAGCTGATGGGCTATTAAGCACGCGAATATCTCAATTTTTATTCCGCACAACGGCTGCCCGCAGCAATGCAGCTTCTGTAATCAGAACCGCATTACAGGTGAAAATCATCAGCCGCAGCCTGAAGAAGTGGCGGCGCTGCTGCAAAGCGCAGCAAAGCAAATGGGGGAGCGCGTGCAGAACGCCGAGATCGCATTTTTCGGCGGCAGCTTCACGGCAATCGACCCCGATTACCGTTTGGCGCTTTTAAAAACAGCGCACGCAGCATGCGAAACATACGGCTTTGCCGGTATCCGCTGCTCTACGCGGCCGGATGCCATTGATGATGAACGTCTGACCGTATTAAAGCAATACGGCGTAACGGCAATCGAGCTCGGTGCGCAGTCGATGGATGGCGAAGTGTTGCTGCTCAATCGTCGGGGGCATACCGCAAAGGATGTGGAAAACGCTGCGCGGTTAATTCGCGCATACGGCTTTGAGCTCGGCTTGCAGATGATGACCGGGCTGCCCGGCGACAGTGACGCAAAGGCGATGAAGACTGTCAAAAGGCTGTTGGCTCTAAAGCCGAACACCATGCGCATTTACCCTACGATCGTCTTAGAAAACACACCACTGTGCGATTTGTACCGCGCAGGAAAATACACACCGCAGACCTTAGAGGATGCCGTTTCACTCTGTGCAAAGCTCATCCCGATGATTGAGCAGCGCGGTGTAAAGCTCATCCGTGTGGGACTGCACGCCAGCGAAGAACTGGAAAACCGTGTCGCGGGACCGTTTCACCCCGCTTTTATGGAGCTGTGCCGCAGCGCGATCTTCCGAGAAAACGTCCTTAAAGCGCTTCAAGCCCGAAACGATTCGGAAGTTACGGTCGATGTTGACCCGCGCATGCTTTCCGTTGCGCTCGGACAGAAAAAAGAAAATTTGCAGCATTTCTCTAAGCACGGCTACACCGTGCACATCCGCCCGGATGCTTCGCTTTCCGGCGGCACATACAGGCTACGATAGGCAGGTAAACAGATGCTTTTAAAATCTCTGGAGCTGCAGGGCTTCAAAACCTTTCCCGATAAAACGACTTTAAAATTTGAAAACGGCATCACGGCGGTCGTCGGTCCAAACGGCAGTGGCAAGAGCAACATCAGCGATGCCATGCGTTGGGTACTCGGCGAGCAGTCTACCCGCGCACTGCGCTGCTCCAAAATGGAGGACATCATTTTCAGTGGCACGCCGCAGCGCAAAGCGCAGGGCTTTTGCGAAGTGACCGTCACCATGGATAATACCGACCGCGAGTTGAATTACGACGGCGACACCGTTTCCGTTACGCGTCGTTTTTACCGCTCCGGCGAAAGTGAATACCGCATTAACAAAACGCTCGTACGCCTGCGCGACGTGCATGAGCTGTTCATGGATACCGGCCTCGGCCGCGACGGTTATTCCATCATCGGACAGGGCAAGATCGATAGCATCGTCTCCGCAAAAAGCGAAGACCGCCGCGAGATTTTTGAAGAAGCCGCCGGCATTTCGCGCTTTCGCTACCGCAAAGAGGAAGCCGAACGCCGCTTGGAAAAAGCCGAAGAAAACCTCATTCGCCTGCACGATATTTTAAACGAACTCGAAGAACGCGTGGGCCCTTTACGCGAGCAGGCAGAGAAAGCCGAAAAGTTTATTGCACTTGACAGCGAGAAAAAGGAACTGGAGATCGGTTTGTGGCTTGAAACGCTGGAGCGCTCCGGCAAGATCGTGCGCGAGGTGGAGGAAAAGATTGCCTCCGCGCAGAACAGCTACGAGGAAGTCGAAAGTGAACTCAATGTGCTTTCCGCGCAAATCGAGCAGAATTTCACGGAAACGAACGGCTGCACCGCACAGATGGAAGAAGCACGTTTGAAGGCTTCCGAAGCCGATGAACTCGCCACCCGTAAAGAGGGAGAAGTTTCGGTGCTTGAAAATGATATTCTGCACGAGCAGCAGACCATTCGCAGATTAAATGGCGAGATTGAAAGCGCCGCACTGACCGGACAAACGCTTGAAGCGGATATTCAAGAAAAAGAACAGGCGGTAAAAGCAAAGGAAGCGGAAGCTGCGCAGAACCATGCCGATTTCGTTGCCTTTACCGCACAACTCGAGGAGCTGCGTGCCGGCACGGACAGCACCACGCGTGAGATCGACGCCGTTTCGGCTGAGCTTGTGGCACTGAACGCCGCACTTTCCGAAATGCGCGTGCAGCAATCCTCGGCGGAATCCTCCATGCAGGAGATTCGCGCCCGCGCCGAAACAGTGGATGCTGCGATCACCGAAAGCGAAGAACGCCTTGCAGCGCTTCACACGGAGTGCGAGGAGCTTGACGCCATGCTGCACGATACGGCGGAGTACATTCAAAACGCTGAAAACACTGTGCAGGGGCATGAAATGCGTGTGCAGCAGCGCAGAAAACGCGCCGAAGCCGTGAAAGCCGAAGCCGACCGCCAGATGCTCGACGCCAAAGAAAAAGAGCGCCGCGCTGGACTGTTGGAAGACCTTGAACGCAATCTTGAAGGCTTCACACAGAGCGTTAAAACCGTCATGCGCGAGAGCACGCGCGGCAATCTGCGTGGTATCCACGGACCTGTTACACGGCTTTTAAAAGTCCCGCGCGAATACGCCGTGGCGCTGGAGACCGCGCTCAGCGCCGCCATGCAGAACGTCGTCGTTGATTCCGAAGATGCGGCGAAAGCGGCTATTCGCTTATTGAAACAGCGCGATTCCGGCCGTGCGACATTCCTGCCGCTGACCACGGTGCGCGGTACGGTTATCGATGCGCGCGATGTGCAGAATATGCCCGGATTTGTGGGCGTGGCTTCAACACTCTGCCACTGTGATGAGCAGTACGCCGGCATCCGCGATTCTCTGCTCGGCCGCACTATTGTTGCAGAAGACCTTGACCGCGCGGCGGAGATTGCACGGCGTATTCGGTTTCGCTACCGTGTCGTCAGCTTGGATGGGCAGATTGTCAATGCGGGCGGTTCGTTCACCGGCGGTTCCGCGGCGCGAAACTCCGGTCTTTTGAGCCGCTCGGCGGAGATTGCACGCATTCGCGCAGACGCCCAAATGCTGGCGCAGGCTGCAAATGAAACACTGGAGCGCCACAAGGCTACACAGCAGGAAGTGCTGCAGGCCATGGCGGAGCTTGAAAACGCCAAGGCCGTGCTGGCGCAGCACAGGGAAGATGAGATCCGCTTCAAAACGGAAGCTGCCCGTGCCGCACGCGACGTGGAGACAGAAACCGCGAACCTTGCTTCTCTGCGCGACGAAAAAGAAAGTGCCGCAAAGCGTCTGAGCGGTTTTGTGCAGACCGCAGACAGCGCCCAGCAGAAAACAGAAGAAACAGAAGACAAAATTCAGGCAGCCAGAAGTAAAATGGAATCCATGGTCGGCGACCGCGAGGACGCAATGCATCGTTGTGATGAGACCTTGCAGCATTTGCAGGAAATCCGTTTTGCGGGGCTCGCCATCGAAAAAGATAAAGAATCGCTTGAAAATGCTGTGCAAACGCTGAAAGCGCAGCAGTCCGAACGCGCTGCACGTATAGAAAGTTTAAATCAAGAACTTGCGGAAAGCTTCGAGAAGATCAAAGCGCGCGAAGCGGATATTGAAAACCGAAAAATTGAATCTGCTAATCTGCGTGAGACCGCAAAGGAAAAACGGCAAACGGTCAGCGCCATCGCCGCAAAGCGCACGGTACTTGAGCAACAGACGAGCGAGTTGCGCCAAAAGGAACGCGAAGCTTCCTCGCGCCGTGAGACGATTGGCCTTGAACTTGCTCGTCTGCGCGAACGCCGTGAAAACCAGAGCGGTGAATACGACGCTATCCTCAAAAAACTGTGGGAAGAATACGAACTCACCCGCCGCGAAGCCGAGGAAATGAACATCACGATTGAAGATGTGCCCACGGCGCAAAGGCGGTTGTCCGAACTCAAAAACAGCATCAAAGCGCTCGGCTCCGTCAACGTGGCGGCTGTTGTGGAATACAAAGAGGTTTCGGAGCGCTACAATTTTCTCAAAACGCAAACGGACGACGTGCAGCGCTCCCGCGCCGAGCTGTTAAAGCTCATCGACAACTTGACAAAGCAGATGCAGACGCAGTTTGCAGAGCGCTTTTCCGTCATCAATCAGAATTTCAGCCGGATTTTTCAGGAGTTGTTCGGCGGCGGCTCGGCAGAGCTTTGCTTTACGGACAGCGGCGATGTACTGCATTCCGGCATCGATATCCGCGTGCATCCGCCGGGCAAGATCGTCTCGCACATCGAGCTGCTTTCCGGCGGCGAAAAGGCGCTTGTGGCAATTTCGCTTTACTTTGCGATCATGCGCGTGAATCCACCGTCGTTCTGTATGCTCGACGAGATTGAAGCTGCGCTGGATGACGTAAATGTCGTGCGCTTTGCAAATTACCTGCGCCGCATGAACCAAAAGACACAGTTCATCGTCATCACGCACCGCCGCGGCACGATGGAAGAAGCTGATATGCTCTACGGCGTGACAATGCAGGATCAGGGCATTTCGAAACTCTTGGCACTGCACGCACACGAAGCGCAGGAAAAACTGGGTATAACAACATAAATTCGGAAAAGAGGTGCCTGAATGGGCTTTTTTGATAAGATCAAAGCGGGACTGAAAAAAACAAGAGACAGCATCACCGGGCAGATTAACAGCATGCTCCACGCGTTCACAAAGATCGATGAGGAGCTGTTTGAGGAGCTTGAGGAGCTGCTTGTCATGGCGGACGTCGGCATGAACACCGCGACCGAAATCTGCGATACGCTCCGCGCACGCGTGAAAGAGCGCGGCATCACAGACCCGAACGAGATTATGACGCTTTTGCAGGAGGTCGTCACGGAGATGGTCAGCGGCGACAACGAGTTGCATCTCGATACGCAGCCATCCGTCATCCTTGTCATCGGCGTGAACGGCGTCGGCAAAACGACGACCATCGGCAAGCTGGCTTCCCGCCTTAAAAAAGAGGGCAAATCGGTAATTTTGGGCGCGGCGGATACGTTCCGCGCGGCGGCCATTGAGCAGCTTGAAGTCTGGGCAGAGCGTGCAGACGTGCCGATCATCAAGCATGCAGAGGGCGCAGACCCCGCCGCCGTCGTGTACGATACAATCTCCGCGGCAAAGGCACGTCACGCCGATGTGGTCATCTGTGATACGGCCGGACGCCTGCACAATAAGAAAAACCTGATGGACGAGCTTTCCAAAATTTCGCGCATCATCGATAAGGGTCTGCCGGGCTGCAGCAAAGAAGTTTTGCTTGTGCTCGATGCCACAACGGGGCAGAACGCCGTCAATCAGGCGCGTGAATTCAAAGAAGCCGCAGGGCTCACGGGTATCGTGCTCACAAAGCTTGACGGCACCGCAAAGGGCGGCGTTGTGTTGGCGATCCACCGGGATCTCGGTTTGCCGGTGAAGTTCATCGGCGTCGGCGAGCAGGTGGACGATCTGCAGCCGTTTGACGCGGAGGATTTCGCCCGCGCACTGTTCGAGCGGAGACCGGAAGCATGAGGCTCGCCGTTTTTTCCGATGTACACAGCAACCACCATGCGCTGAAAGCTTGCCTGAAGGAAGCGGAAAAGCAAAAAGCGGATGGGTACATTTTCCTCGGCGATTATATTTCGGACTGTGCAAACCCGCACGAGACCATGAAGCTAATATACCGCGCAAAGCAGGAAACGCCCTGCTGGTTCGTGCGCGGCAACCGCGAAGAATACGTGCTGAACCACCACAACTTCGGCAGCGATTGGGCAAACGGCACTACAACAGGCTCCCTTCTATACACCTACGAGGGGCTTACGGCGGAGGATCTCGAGTTTATCTCCGCATTGCCGTTTATGCAGACAATTGACCCAAACGGCAAGTGTCCCATACGCATTTGCCACGGCTCACCGGAAAAAACGCGCGACACGCTGCGCCCGTTCTCCTATAAAATAGAAAGCTGGCTTTTAAAAATCGACGAGCGCGTGCTTTTAAGCGGTCACACACATCAGCCGTGCAGCGCGCACACAATGGGCAAGCTGTACGTGAACCCCGGTGCGGTCGGCGTGCAGTGTACGCAAACCGTCACGGCGAAAATGGCGCTGCTCGATTCCGACGGAAACACATGGAACGAAACGCTGCTCGAAGTGCCGTATGACATTGACGCCGCAGCACTGGAAATTCGCGAAAGCGGACTGCTGTCCCGCGCGGGCGTGTGGGGGCATGCGATTTTAAAACAGCTTTACACCGGCAAAAATTATTCGCTTTTCTGCGTGCAGCGCGCAGAAGAGCTTGCAGCGGGCGGCCCCGTACTTTTAGAGCATTGGCAGCAAGCCGCACGCGATTTCGGAATTTTGGAGGGATAACGCATGAACATGATCATTGCAACGCATAATGCGCATAAAATAGAAGAATTCGGCCGCATTTTGGCACCGCTTGGCATCACCGTGCAGACGGCCGAGCTGACCGAGGCGGAAGAGACCGGCACCACGTTCCGTGAAAACGCGTATATCAAGGCGAAATCCGCGTGTGACGAAATGGGCCTGCCGTGCGTCGCGGACGATTCCGGCTTATCGATCGATTATTTAAACGGCGAGCCGGGCGTGTATTCCGCACGGTATGCCGAGCCGGGCAAGCGTAAGGCAACGGTACTCGAAAAGCTCAAGGGCGTGCCGGAAGAAAAGCGCGGCGCACACTTTACAAGTGCCATCTGCTGTGTATTCCCGAACGGCGACGTACTTGAGGCCGAAGGCTACTGCTACGGGCGCATCGCAGAGGAATGCCGCGGCGAAAGCGGTTTCGGTTATGACCCCATTTTCATCTGCACCGAAGAAGGCTGCGCGGGCAAGACGTTCGGCGAAGCGACGGCAGAAGAAAAGGATGCCGTGAGCCACCGAGGAAAATCCTTGCGTATTTTTGCAGAAAAACTTGAAAACTACCTGAAAGACAAAGAGGGATAAATTATGCTGACCAGTAAACAAAGAGCGTATCTCCGCTCGCTCGCCGTAAATGAAGACACCATTTTGATGATTGGCAAGGGCGGCATCGACGGAGATGTCGTAAAGCAGGCCGCAGACGCTATTTTTAAGCGTGAACTCATCAAGGGCAAAGTGTTGGAGACTGCGCCGGTCTCTCCGCGTGAAGCCGCAGAAGCGCTCGCAGAGCAGACGGAAAGCGAAGTCGTGCAGGTCATCGGTTCCAAATTTGCGCTTTATAAACGCAACGAAAAGGATCCGAAGATCGTCCTGCCGCGTGCGAAAAAGGCATAAGCCATGCGCATCGGCATTTACGGCGGCACGTTCAATCCCATCCACAAGGCGCATGTGCACCTTGTGCGGGAGTTTATTAAGCGTCTGTCGCTTGACCGCGTGATTTTGATTCCGACGGGCACGCCGCCGCACAAAGCGACACATCAGCTTGCAAGCGGGGCAGACCGCATTGAAATGTGCAGGCTTGCGGCGGCAGACATTGCCGAATGTCCCGTCACAGTCTCGGATATTGAAGTGCTGCGCACGGGCAAAAGCTACACGGCAGACACCATGACGGAACTGAAAGCACAATATCCCGACGATGAGCTCTTTTTGCTGATGGGGGAAGACATGTTCTGCACTGTCGAAAAGTGGTATCACCCGGAGCGCATTTTCGCCGCGGCAGAGATCTGCGCCGCACCGCGTGACAAGGATAGTTTCCAAACGCTTGTCACGCACGGGGAAGAAGTGAAGGAAAAGTTCCCGCAGCTGCGCTTTACCGTGCAGAACATCGAGTTTTTGCCTGTCTCATCGACGATGGTGCGCGAAAAAAGTCTGCAGGGCGAAGATATAAGCGGTCTTGTGCCCGCAGGCGTCGCGGAATACATCCAAAAAAAGAGGCTTTACACGCATGAATAAGAAAGAAAAACAGCAATATATCGATATCATCAAGCCCATGCTCACGCAAAAACGTTTCGAACACTCCTTAAATGTTTCGGAAGAAGCGGTAAAGCTTGCAAAAAAATACGGTGCCGATACCGAAAAAGCGGAGCTTGCAGGGCTTTTGCACGATATTTTGAAGGATACACCCCCGGAGAAACAGTTGAAAATTCTCGCGGACTTTGGTATAATTATGAGCGACGTTGAACTTTCCGCTAAAAAGTTCTGGCATGCCATCAGCGGCGCGGTGTATATCAAGCATGTTCTGCACATTGAGGACGAGGATGTTTACAATGCCGTGCGATACCACACCACGGGCAGAAAAAACATGACGTTACTCGAAAAAGTCATTTTTATCGCGGATTTCATCTCCAAAGACCGCAATTACCCCGGCGTAGAGGATATGCGCAAGGCCGCGTATAAAAGCCTTGACAAAGCCATTGTGGAGGGCATCGCGTTCACCATTACGGAGCTCGCAAAAGACCGCGCGCCCATTGTGCCGGAGACCATAGACGCATATAATGACGCGGTGTGGGCTTTGCGGCACGGCAACTAAGCGGAAGGAAGCATAAAAATCGCGCAGCGCGCAGAAAGGAATGGCTAAAAGCATGGATTCATTGACGCTTGCAAAAACCGCAGCGGGCATTTTGGATGCGAAAAAAGCCGATCAGATCAATGTGATCCGCATTTCGGACGTTTCCTCGCTCGGTGATTATTTCGTTCTGGCGAACGGCACCGGCAGCACGCATGTGCATGCTCTGGCGGACGAGCTGGAGTTTAAGCTGAAAGAGCTCGGCATTGCGCCGGACCGCGTGGAGGGCTATCGCTCCGATTCCTGGGTCGTGCTCGATTACGAAACGGTGGTCGTACACATCTTCACCTCGGAAGCGCGCAGTTTTTATGATTTGGATCGCCTGTGGCTCGACGGCGAAAAGCTCAACATGACGTTTGAACCGAATTGATTTTGTTATTTTATATAGCGCAGAGAGGTAAGTGTAATCAATATGAACAAGTACAATCCCAGTGAAATTGAACCGAAGTGGCAAAAGAAGTGGGAAGAAGCCGGTGTTTTCCATGCTTCCAATACTTCGGATAAGCCGAAATATTATGCTCTGATCGAATTCCCGTACCCGTCCGGTCAGGGTCTGCATGTCGGCCACCCGCGTCCGTACACCGCGCTTGACGTTGTTTCCAGAAAGCGCCGCATGGAGGGCTACAATGTGCTCTATCCGATTGGTTGGGACGCATTCGGCCTACCGGCAGAGAATTATGCCATCAAGAACCACGTGCACCCGGAAGAGATCACAAAGAAGAATATTGCGCGCTTTAAGCAGCAGATTCAGTCTCTCGGCATCTCCTTCGACTGGAGTCGTGAGATCAGCACCATTGACCCGAAATACTACAAGTGGACGCAGTGGATTTTCCTCCAGCTCTTTAAGAACGGTTTGGCCTACAAAAAAGAGATGTCCGTCAACTGGTGCACCTCCTGCAAATGCGTTCTGGCAAACGAAGAGGTTGTCAACGGCGTCTGTGAGCGCTGCGGCAGTGAAGTTATTCACAAGGTCAAATCCCAGTGGATGCTGAAGATCACCGCTTACGCACAACGCCTCATCGACGACCTTGATCTTGTCGATTACCCGGACCGCGTTAAGACCCAGCAGAAAAACTGGATTGGCCGTTCCGAGGGCGCCGAGGTCGATTTCAACACGACCGCAGGCGATAAGCTGACTGTTTACACGACCCGCCCGGATACACTTTACGGCGCAACGTACATGGTCGTTTCCCCGGAGCATCCGTTCATTGAAAAGTGGGCGGATAAGCTGCAGAATCTGGATGCCGTCCGCGCGTATCAGGCAGAGGCCGCGAAAAAGTCCGACTTTGAGCGCACCGAGGTCGCGAAAGATAAGACCGGCGTGCGTTTGGAGGGCGTTGAGGCCATCAATCCGCTGACCGGTACCACCATTCCGATCTTCATTTCCGACTACGTTCTCGTTTCCTACGGTACCGGCGCCATCATGGCTGTTCCGGCACACGATACCCGTGACTGGGAGTTCGCAAAGAAGTTCGACCTGCCAATCATCGAAGTCGTTAAGGGCGGCGATGTGCAGAAAGAAGCGTTCACGGACTGCGACACCGGCATCATGGTCAACTCCGGCATTCTGGACGGCATGACCGTCGAAGAAGCGAAGGTCCGCATCAAAGATTACCTTGAGGAGACCGGCATCGGCCACCGTAAGGTCAACTATAAGCTCCGTGACTGGGTATTCGCACGCCAGCGCTACTGGGGCGAGCCGATTCCGATTGTACACTGCGAGAAGTGCGGCTATGTGCCGATCGATGAAAGCGAGCTGCCGCTCGTTCTGCCGCAGGTTGATTCCTACGAGCCGACCGATAACGGCGAATCTCCGCTCTCCAAGATGACCGATTGGGTCAACACCACGTGCCCGAAGTGCGGCGGCAAGGCCATGCGCGAAACGGACACCATGCCCCAGTGGGCCGGTTCCTCCTGGTACTTCCTGCGCTATATGGATCCGCACAACGATGAATCTTTTGCATCCAAGGAAGCACTCAACTACTGGCATCAGGTAGACTGGTATAACGGCGGCATGGAGCACACCACGCTGCACCTGCTGTACAGCCGTTTCTGGCATAAGTTCCTCTACGATATCGGCCAGGTCCCGACCGCAGAGCCGTATGCAAAGCGCACAAGCCACGGCATGATCCTCGGTGAAAACGGCGAGAAGATGAGTAAGTCCCGCGGCAACGTTGTCAACCCGGACGACGTTGTAAACGAATTCGGCGCAGATACGCTCCGTCTCTATGAAATGTTCATCGGCGACTTTGAGAAGGCCGCACCGTGGAGCAACGCCGGCATCAAGGGCTGCCGCCGCTTCATTGAGCGTTATTGGAACCTGCAGTCCATTCTCGTCGACGGCGAAGCGATCCGCCCGGAGATGGAAAATTCTTTCCACAAAGCCATCAAGAAGGTTTCTTATGACATCGAGAACCTCAAGTTCAACACCGCCATTGCATCTTTGATGGCGCTCATGAACGTTATTGCGGAAAAGGGCTCCATCAATAAAGCAGAGCTCTCCGTCTTCACGATGCTCCTCAACCCGTTTGCACCGCATGTAACAGAAGAGGTTTGGAGTGAGATGAAGCTCGGCGAGGGCATGGTCACAGAGCAGATTTGGCCGAAGTACGACGAATCGAAGTGCAAAGATGACGTCATTGAAATTGTTGTGCAGGTCAACGGCAAGGTTCGCACAAGATTGACCGTTGCAGCCGACATCCAGAAGGATGACGCGATTGCACTTGCAAAGGCGGAAGACCGCATTGCAGCGGAGATCAACGGCAAGAACGTCGTGAAAGAGATCTACGTTCCGGGCAAGCTCGTCAATATCGTTGTAAAGGGATAATTCTTTACAGAGCGCTGTGTGTGAATTCACAGCGCTCTTTTTACATTTGTGTGAAGTTAAATAGCTTTGCAAAGGCTTTTTACTTCACGGAATTGGAGACCAGTACATGAAACATGCACTCGTTTTGTTTTCTTCGCCGCATAAAGACGGACACACAAAGAAGCTGCTCGAAGCTTTTCTCTACGGATTGAAAGGGGAAGACTGGCAAGTAAAATTACTTGACATTTGCAACGTAAATATTCATCCGTGTATCGCCTGCGGATGTTGCCAAAAAGCAGACGGCTGCGCGTTTCGCGACCTCGATGAATTCGATCGTGACCTACGCGCGTGTGATCTGCTTGTCATCGCCACGCCGGTCTATAACCTCTCGTTTCCGGCGCAGCTCAAGGCGGTCATCGACCGTTTTCAGCGGTATTTTGAAGCTAGATTTGCCCGCGGTATCCGCCCAGCGATTGCGACACACCGCGATGCCGTTTTGCTGCTCACCATGGGGCGGTATGATCCGTTTGCGGTGGAGGTATGCGAGAAAACACTGCGCCAAAGCTTTTCCGTTATGAACACAACGCTCAAAAAAACGGTGGTTTTGCCGGACACAGACCGTGCAGATTGCGAAAACTCTGCGATTTTCGCGAAGGCACAGGAAATTGCTATTGAAATCGCGCGCAAGCTGTGATATAATAACTTGAATTTGTGTGAATAAAGGCAGGTTTTCATCAATGTCAGGACATTCCAAGTGGAATAATATTAAGAGAAAGAAAGAAAAGACCGACGGTGCAAGAGCGAAGATCTTCACAAAGATCGGCCGTGAGCTTGCCGTTGCCGTTAAAGAAGGCGGCAGCGCAGACCCGGCAGCAAACTCCAAGCTGAAGGACGTCATTGCGAAGGCTAAGGCGAACAATGTGCCGAACGACAACATTGAGCGCATCATTAAGAAAGCCGCAGGCGAGGGCAACTCCAACGCATATGAAAGCATCACCTACGAAGGCTACGGCCCCGCAGGCGTTGCCGTCATCGTGGAATGCCTCACCGATAACCGCAACCGTACCGCAGGCGATGTCCGTCATTACTTTGACAAGTTCGGCGGCAACCTCGGCACCACCGGTTGCGTTTCCTTCATGTTCAACGAAAAGGGCGTTATCGTGCTGGAGCGTGAGGGCCTTGACGAAGATACCGTCATGAGCGATGCACTGGAGGCCGGTGCTTCCGATTTTCAGGCAGACGAAGACGTATTCGAGATCTACACTGAGCCGTCCGATTTCAGCGGCGTTCGCGATGATCTGGAAGCCAAGGGCTATTCCTTTGTTTCCGCAGAAGTGGAAATGGTCCCGGATACCTACA
>ERZ827168.1408-NODE-1408-length-33151-cov-10.207850_pt1 | contig 33151 bp, 33 predicted proteins | sample MGYA00519868_ERZ827168 | MGnify/ENA primary metagenome ERZ827168 (study PRJEB31778, sample SAMEA3449271) | human gut metagenome | biome: human gut; feature: human-associated habitat; material: faeces | place: United Kingdom | collected 2010/2012 ...
CGGCAAAACTTTCGCTCTTACTAACTCCTCACTCAGAATCTGCACGAAGTCTATCAAGTTCTCTGGATTCTGATTGCCGATGTTGTAAACGGCATACGGCGGAATCGGCAGACCATCCTCGCCATTCTTCTTGTCCGGTGCCTTCTTCATCACACGAACAATGCCCTCAACGATGTCATCCACATAAGTAAAGTCACGCTTGCAGTTGCCGTAGTTGAAAATCTTGATGGTTTCGCCCTTCACCAGCTTATTGGTAAAGCCGAAGTAGGCCATATCGGGACGCCCCGCCGGACCATACACGGTAAAGAATCTCAGACCAGTGGACGGAATATTATACAACTTAGAATAAGCATGAGCCATCAGTTCATTGGATTTCTTAGTTGCCGCATACAAAGATACCGGGTTATCAACCTTGTCATCAGTACTATACGGAACCTTCTTGTTGGAACCGTAAACACTAGAAGAAGAGGCATAAACCAGATGCTCCAGACTCTCGCAATGGCGGCAGGCTTCGAGAATATTAAAGAAGCCAACCAAATTTGATTCCACATAAGCATCCGGGTTAGTGATGGAGTAACGCACACCAGCCTGTGCTGCAAGGTTGACGACCACAGACGGCTTGTACTTCTCGAACAGCTCAGTGATCAGTTCCTTATCAGCGATATTGCCTTTTACAAAAGTAAATGTGGGATACTTGGCCAGCTCATTCAGACGGAACTCTTTCAGCGCCACATCATAGTAAGCATTCATGTTATCGATGCCGATAACCGTCGCAGAAGGAGCCTCCTGATAAATTCGCTTCACAAGGTTGGAACCTATAAAGCCGGCCGCACCTGTGACTAGAATTGTTTTGTTTTCTAAATTAACTATACTCATTGCATTTATCTCCTTATTTTTTTGAAGCCTATATTTGAATGTCACCACCTCTGGTCAAATAAAGCACTTCCAATGTGTTGTTTATAAACTAGAGTGCTTTTTTCAAACGTCGGTAGTGATACTCAAAATACTGATGATAAAATCATCAATACTTTCATTTATACAACTCCATTGTCTTATCTACGACATTATCCCAACTATATTTATGACAGATAAAATCAGTAGCATTCTCTTTATATGTATGTACAGCATCTTCATGGCTTAAAAGCCATTCAAGTTTGTCCTTCAGATCATTCACATCACTCTTTTTGAATGTCACTACCTTATCTTCAACAACTTCAGCACATTCAGGAATATCTGAAATCAAACAACAATTTCCATAATTCATTGCTTCCAATAATGAAAGAGGCATACCTTCTAAATCAGAAGGTAAAGTGTAAATGAATGCATTACTATACAATTCATCTAATAACTGACCCTGTACAAATCCAGTAAAGATGATTCTATCATCACCTTTTGCTAATTCTTTTAATTCATTCGCAAATGCATCTGCATCACTCGATCCACCAGCAATCACTAATTTCTTATCTGTATGGATACTTTTCATAATCTATAAGATTTAATAAATTTACAAGACTTTTTTCTGCTCCACCACTTCCTAACGATGGCATCACAAACAATATGTTTTTCATAATATTCCTTCCACTCTTCGAATCACTATTCCAAATATCTATTATGAATATATCTACCTGGCTTATTAAAATTCAACACTTTTGCATAGTTTCCAGCTGCTGTTGCATTTGATGGAATATCCTTGGTAACAACGCTTCCTGCACCAATCGTAGCATTATCTCCGATGCTTACATCCTCAACTATACAAGTATTAGGGCCAATATAAACATTATCTCCTATTACTGCTGCTTTTCCTTCATTTGAGCCAATCGTTACAAATTGAGACAGATTGCAATTATTTCCAATAACTGTTGAAGGGTTAACAACAACAGGCCCTCCATGACTAATATATAGTCCATATCCAATTTTCGTTTTTCTAAGTATCTGGATCTGCTGGTGATTTCTCAATTTCCATAGGATTGCTCCCAGCAATTTTAATCCCCCCCCCGCATTTACCAACCGAAATGCCACGGAGAAGCGAAAACCAGCTTCTTTAACATATGTTTTAATAAATGCCTTAGATGATGTTGTTCCGGCATAGCGAAACAAATCGCTTTTTATTAACTCAATTGCTCCCATACTTCTTTTCCAACCCACTTTGCAATATTTATTCTATACTGTTTTCAATCAGCTCTTTATAAAATGTGCCTTCTGCTTCAATGTCCGGTGATAATTTATATGTCAGCTTATGAATACCTGTAAGCTTTTTGATCCAATTCCATTTCTCTTCTGAATAATCATCAGCTAAAACCTTAACAAGATACTCGCTATAATCACTGTTCATATATGGAATTGCTTTCTCAACTTCCGGATTGCTCTTTACCACCAAAGTGATAATCAAATTCGGCAGCAGATACTCAATTACATGTTCGTTTTTGAGCCAATATGCGAAAGCAACATTTCTTATTTCTCGAATTGTTTTGTTTCCCTTTTTTGCATGAAGAAACCATGCCGGATATAGCACAGGGTTATCTATCAGCAGCAGTGAATTTCGTACTGCAAAAAAATCGCTATTTAAAATTATATCTGGAATAGGATCTGTAAGATATACCGTTGAATCAATCCACGTTCCACCATAATGTTCCAGTAATGCAAATCTCATCAGATCCGCATATCCAGCCATCGGAATCTGGCCAGCGTCCTTTTTCTTTTCAATGTAATCTGGCAATCGTATGTAATCTGCAAGATTTTGGTCATTCAGCAAAATGATTTTTTGATTCGAATGTTTACATACAGATTCATAGCACTTCTGAACAATGATCGGTGCCTGTTCAATACCTTTGTTCCAATAAATCCAGATCGGATTCTCTACATCATTTTGGGGAAAGCTAAGCCCCTCAACATCTGTGTCTTTATACTTTAAATATGGTTTTATCTTGGTAGAAGCTCGTTCCTGCCACAATACCTTCCGCACCTCATAATCCTTGACAAGATGCAATTTGATAAACATAAATGCCCCTCGTTTGACGGCATTCACAATTCCATATCTTTGAATAAAGCCTTTCATGCCAATATTTTGATAGTAGTCATTCAGCATAATAATTTAATTGTCTCCCTTTATCTTGCAGAAACTACTATTCAAAAGGCTCATAGATTCCGCACCAGATAATGGTAAACTGTTTCCTCCTTATCAATCGATGGTTCTAATTTATAGGTTAGTTTATGTATCCCAGTAAGTCGCTTAATCCAATTAAATTTTTCCTCTGTAAACTTATCTCCTAATACTCTAACCAGATATTCGCTGTAGTCACTATTCAAATAAGGCATCTTTTTCTCAACCTCTGGTGATGACCTCATTATTTGTGTAATTACAATATTTGAAAACAAATATTCTGGTACATGATTATTTCGTTTCCAGTAAGCAAATAGGACATTACGAATCTCACAAATCGTTCTATTATGTTGCTTGGCATGGATGAACCAGACCGGATACAATACGGGATTATCAATTTCACCGAGTGAATTGTGAAACACAAAAAAATCACTATTTAATATTTCCTGTGGGATTTCATCTGTTAGCAGTATTGTTGCATCCATCCATGTCCCACCATAATGCTCCAATAATGCTACACGCATCAAATCTGTATAAATCGCTAATGGAAGGACTCCGCTTTTTAATTTCTCATTCAGATAATCCGGCATATTTATATAGTTCTGCACATTGTTTTCTGTAAGCAAAACAACTTGTCTGCCAGCATATTTTTTTATAGATTGATAGCAAGTCTTCACTATCTCAGGTGCCTGCTCCAACCCTGTATTCCAAAATAACCAAATAGGCTCATCCACTTGGGTTTCTGGAAACGTCAGCTTTTCAGGAGCGGTATCTCTGAACTTCAGATATTTTTTACAAACCGCTGTGCCCCCCCCGATTGCCAAAGCAGTTTTCTCAGCTCATAATCCTTGACGATATGAAGTGGGTTACGAAGAAATTTGTTCCACATTCTTTTCTCCTCGATAAATTTTCATCAGTTTTATATAGTAGCTCTCTGTCGTTTCATATTTCACCTGACTACAATTCTTTGTATATCTTTCCAATACGTCTTGTGTTTGAAGAACTTTCTTTATCGCCTTCATCAGATCTTCCACATTACCTGTTTCAAACAATTCTCCGGTTTTACCAGGCTCAATTAATTCTGGGATACCTCCCATTTTAGATCCAACAACAGGCGTACCCAAAAGTACCGACTCCATAACAGAGTACGGGCAGTTTTCATACCATTCAGACGGGCAAACACTGATTGCTGCCTCAGCAATAATGCGATAGAGTTCTTCTCCAGTCTTAAATCCCAGATACTTCACATTGGGAATATCCTTCATTTTATCAACCGACGGGCCATAGCCAATAAACACAAATTCGGTATTGGGCATCTTCTTGGCTACTTCAAGCAAAGTATCCGTTCCTTTGTCTCGTGAAAGATGGCCAAACTCTAATACATAACCTTTTTTTTGAATGTTATCCAAGTGTGGCATTTCCTTTTTGAAATTGTGTAGCCCAATGGTTTTATCACGGAATCTTTTCTGCGTGTCTAATTTTGATTTAAGAAAAAAGCTGCAGCAAATATAGGCATCTACATACGAGTATGCCTTACTATATTTCCACATATATCCATCCAACGTTCCGAGCAAACTCTTTGCTCTGGAATTTTTTAGACATTTAGTTTGAAGACAATGAATATAATGACCATCCAAACATAATTCACAAGGCTTCATGTTTACATCAAACATTCCATGGCTGGGGCAAACAAGCTGATAGTCATGTGTCGTGTAAACAATCTTACATTCTTTCTTTGTTTCTTTGCGCCATTTGTTAATTTCCAGAATAATAGAAGGGGTCAGATGATACTGTATATTGTTGAGATGCACTACATCTGGCTGAAAATCATCTAAAACTGCACGAATTTTTTTGCGTGCTTCTCTTGAATAGATAATGCGAAAAGGTGCATTTAAATTTGCCTTTATTCCTTGAGAGAAATCCATATTCGTCACATATGATCCTACTCGATTTCCTACTATATTTTTTTCATTTTCAAGACCAAAGTACTGGACTTCGTGCCCATGTTCTTCTAACATTTTTCCCACATCGAATGTATACGTTTCCGCTCCACCCTTGGGAAATATAAATTTATTTACAAGTAAAATCCGCATATTTTAACTTCCTTTTCTGTGAGTTTGCTCTATTTCGTATTTCCTGTCCAGATAAAACAATAGCAGAGATGTTTATCAATAAAATCATTCTTCATCATTTCCTATATAACTTCATCGTTTCCTTTACGACATCATCCCAGTTATATTTCTCGCAGATAAAGTCAGCTGCCTGATTCTTCATTTTCATAACCATTTCAGGATGGTCACAGGCCTCTTGCAATTTTTCTCGCAAGTCCTCTACATCCGACTTTTTGAAAATCAATGCCTTATCTTCCACAACCTCTGCGCACTCCGGAATATCCGAAACCAAACAGCAGTTGCCGTAGCTCATTGCCTCCAGCAGACTTAATGGCATTCCTTCCAGATCAGACGGCAGCGTGTAGATGTAAGCGTTGCTGTATAGTTCATCCAGCATTGCTCCCTGCACAAACCCAGTAAAGAGAATCCGATCGTCACCCTTCGCCAGTTCTTTCAATTCCTCCATAAAGGAATCCGTATCGCTGGAGCCGCCTGCGATGACCAGCTTTTTATCCGTCTTGACATTCTTGAAGGCCTCAACCAGATATCGAATCCCCTTTTCTGGCACCAGACGACCGAGAAACAATATGTAGGAATCTTTCTCCAATCCAAAATGATCCGTGATCAGCTTTGCTTCCCGAACCTCTGGCCGATTGACACCATTAGGGATAAAATGTGTCTCCCTTCCGTAGGTCTCCAAGAAATACTTCTGCACGTCTTTGCTTAGAACAATGATCTCGTCCGCATATTTCACAGCATTCTTTTCGCCGCCACGAATGAACTTGGATGCAACGCTTCCGCGCCACTTCTCGCGATCCCAGTCTAAACCGTGGATAGTGCTGATTACACGCTTGCCAAAAAGTTTTGGTATCCAACAGAAAAAGGCAGGACCTTCTGCATGGATATGCACCACATCGTATCTTCCAAATGCACTACAAAGTGCTGCGAAAAAGGAAGAGCTTACCGCTGCAAGTCCCTTCTTCTCAATGGTCGGAACAACCTTTTGACGGATGCCATCATATTCAATTGTTTTGTCATACTCTGCACCGCTCACATGATGGCCTGCTCTATTGTAGCAAGTTATATCACAACCATTCTGTGCCATTCGGGTGCATAACTCTTTTACAACAATCTCTATCCCGCCTTCACGCGAAAGACGTTTCTGCCCGAAAACCGCAAGTCTGATTTTTTCTTCCATTACTTCTCTCCAACCGTCATTCCATAGTTTCTATTCTTGTCCTAGGCTTATACACAATCCCAGCAGTTCTTTTCCTTAAATTGTCATGCTCGTCTTTCACTATTCACCTTTCCTACTTCATAGCACAACAACAAGCCTGTATACAGATTGCAGCAACAATCTATACGCAGGCTTGTCCTCGTACCTCCTTATTCTGTTTTCTGCTCTATCAGCTTTCGCTGTGGTGGGTTAAGTATAGAGCGCAACCAGAAGCCATTAACCCCTGAAAACACGCTGGTCCTAACGCACCATGGCAAGCAGAAACAAGTTGAGGTGAAAAGGTCAAGCCGCGCAAACCCGCATGAAATCAGGCTTTTCTCTGGTTGTCCATATTATTTCACACTCCCCATGGACGGTAACTACAACTCTTTTCCCAAACATCTTCGGCAGCCATGAGAAGAAGGCCGGTCCTTCGGCGTGGATGTGCACCACATCGTATTTTCCAAACGCACTGCAAAGAGCCGCGAAGAATGAAGAGCTTACCGCAGCAAGTCCGCGCCGTTCAATGGTCGGAACAGACTTCTGACGGATTCCCTCGTACTCCGTTTTACCGGCATCGTCATATTCCGCACCGCTCACATGATGTCCCGATCTGTTGTAGCAAGTCACGTCACAGCCATTCTGTGCCATTCGGGTGCAGAGCTCTTTGACAACGATCTCTACTCCGCCTTCTCTCGATAAGTGCTTCTGTCCGAACATCGCAATCGCAAGTTTCTTCCCCATAAATCTTTCCCACAATCCTTCTCAATTTCTTCATCAACATCTCGGTCAACACAAAGCGCGGATAGGCTCGCTCACCTGTCCGCTGGCTGTCACCCCACCCTCATGGTCGAAATTTCTTCTGTGCGTCATTTCTGCCGCTTAGAAAGATCAGTCGTTCATTCTTCGGGTAAGAAAATATGAACTTCGGGTCGCGGAGCCTTTCATTCTCTGCCGTACCCTTGTCCCTATTATGACAGCCGCGTATTATTTCGCACTCCCCGCCAAGAATAGGTGGCCGGGAGATGGAGATCACATAGTCATCTTGCCTACCTTATAGTAATGTGCATAAATCAGCAGCTTCTTTTTGGCTATCCTGTGGACTGCTTAAAAGAAAATAGACAGTGAAACAAAACACCCTCCTGTTGTAGAATTGAGGAAATCAAAACTACAAGAGGAGGGTCGTTTCATGTCCAGACAATACACACACGTACAAGGATTGCTGCCGAGCGTAATAGCAATGAAGGAGAAGGGATACACATATCGCCAGATTGCAGATCAAATCGGGATGGAAAAGGAACAAATTGAAGAGTTGTGCAGCCGAGAACGAAGAAAGCAGCGCAAAATCGAAAAAGGTTATATTCCTCAGCCAAAGGGTCGTCCGAGAAAGACACCAGCTACACAAGAACAACTACAGAGCAATCGAATTGTTGAGCTTGAAATGAAGGTGGAACTTCTGCAAAATTTTCTATCCGAATGTGGAAGGATGTGAGAGCCAAATATAGGGTTATTGAAAGATTCAAGAATAAGTATCCGATCTGGAAAATGTGCGAGTTATTTGAAGTATCGCGAAGCGGATTCTATAAGTGGAGAAAACGGGCAGCGTCGCAGCAGCGCAGCGAATTGGATCAGATTATCATCGAATGCCAAGTGCTGGCGAAGCAAACTTACGGATACCGTCGAGTATGGTTGTGGATGAAGCAGAATACATCAGTGGAATGTCATCCTTTGACTGTACTGCATCACATGCGAAAGTTAGATCTTCTGGCGCAGATCAGACGCAGACGTCCCTACACACTGTATAAGCAAGGTGGTCACCACTATGAAAACCTGTTGAATCGGCAATTCGTTCAGAATCAGGTTAATTACCGCTGGGTAACGGATATTACCTACATCATCACGCCGCTGCGAACATACTATCTCTGCGTCGTTATGGATTTGTGCGGCAGATACATTGTTGCATATAGGCTGGGTACAGAAATAACCGCAACGCTTGTCAGTGACACCGTTAGGGATGCATTCACCAGAGAGAAAGGAAAGGTCGCCAATGGACTTGTCCTCCATAGCGACCAAGGCTGTCAGTACACTTCCGAAGAATACTTTGCCTTAACCCAAGAATACCATTTTGCAGCTTCAATGTCCAGACGTGGATGTCCGTATGATAATGCTTTAATGGAAAACTTCTTTGGCACTTTCAAAACTGAATGCCTATACAGGTACAAACCTGCTACTGGCGAACAAGCTCAACAGCTCGTTGACGAATATATCCAATTCTACAATTACGAGCGTATTGATATGAAATACGGCCTTACTCCGTTTGAAATTCGGAGCAAAGCCGCGTAATGTCGTGTAATTCTACGAGCGGGTTTCTTTTTTGTGTCTACTTCTGTTATAGCAGTCCAGATACCACAGAAGGCCGTCAGTCGGCTTATTCCCATTCCTCATCCCTGGTTCGTAAAAGATTCCGCACTTCTTTTTCGATTGCCGGGCGAATGGCAGGTCTGCTCTGATAGACCGCTTTGCCGCAGGCTGGGCAACGGTCAGGCAGCGACTCTGCTTCAAAGCAATATTTTGTTGAAAACCTGTCACTATCGTGATAAAATATCTACATGTTATTGTTGTGCTGTGCCTGTGCCTTTTCAAAGGCTTTATAAAGCTTTTTTGCGGTATTGAGAATCCATGGCACCGGTCTTGGTATGGCGATTACCAAAAACATCGTGGATATGATGGGCGGCACCATCAAAGCGCAGACGGCGCAGGGCAAGGGTGCCGAGTTTATCATCTGCTTGCCCATGCGCACACAGGCAGAGCACCGTCCGGTAGAAAAGATCACCGAGCTGGAAGGCTTGAAGGCACTGGTGGTAGAGGATAACGAGCTGAACCGCGAGATCGCGCTGGAAATTCTGCGCGAGTACGGCTTCCGGGTCGATACGGCTGAAAACTAAACAAGAAAGCGGGCTATGCCCGCATCAACTCCCCCTTCTCCCTCATTCATGCAGGGGTGTTTTTGTCCCCGCTTTTGTTGTACAATGTTGGAGGTGCACCATGAAGAAACGATATGGAATCCTTGTGTCGGCCGCCTTGGTCGGCGCACTGTGTCTGTGTGCATTGCCCTGCGCCGTGAAAGGGGAGGCGGACGCATCCCCTCAAAGCCTCTACGCAGGCAGAACGCAGGATGCCGACGTTTTGATTGACATTCCGAATTTGCGCCAATACGGCGGCTACACCTGCGGAACCACGTGCGTCCAAATGCTGATGAACTGGCTTGAGCCTTATCAGGCGGATTTGAACCTGACCGCCTATGAGGAAGCGCTTGGAACAACCGAGGAAGCCGGAACGTCTCCGGACGCGATCCTCGCCTTTTTTGAGGAAAACGATGTGCGGGTCATCGCGCGGGAAAAGCGAACGACGGATGACCTGACCGCCGCGCTGGATCAGGGGCATCCCGTGCTGGTCTGCATTCAGGCATGGGGCGCGGACGGATACAACACCCAAGACCCGAGCGATGCGGATACGTATCTGGCGGAGGGGCACTGGGTCATCTGCGTCGGTTATCAGAAGAAGATCGACGGCAATGTGTTTTATTTCAACGATCCGGCGTGCGTCGGTTACGACCTGATGCGGGAGGCGGACTTCAACCGCCGCTGGATTGACATGGACGCTGCCGGAACGATATACGATCATTACGGCATTGAGATTGACGAAAGCGGGAGCGCCTATGACCCGCAGGGCGTGTTCGAGCTGGAATAATCCGGACGAACCCGGCCTATCCATTCGATTTGGCACGCGGGAAAAAGAGCGGATTGAGTTTTTGGGAGGGATACCGAGATGCGTGTGATTCTCAAAGAAGAAATCGTCCAAAAATTACGGGAAGTCGGTCTGGAAAGGGGCGACGCCGTGATGGTGCATACATCCCTGAAACGGATGGGCTATGTCTGCGGCGGCGCGCAGACCGTGATCGAGGCGCTGATGGAGGTCGTCGGAAAAGACGGAACGATTATGATGCCCACCCAGTCGTGGAAGCGATGAAAGAGAACAGAACGTGAAATTCAAACGAACAGAGGCAAAATAAACGAGTGAACGGGAACATCCGAAGGGATGCGTCCGTTCACTCGTTTGATATAAGGAAACTGCGTAAAATCATCCGCGCAGGCAAGGCTTTGACGCTTCGCAGACTTCGGCGGAAAGTCAGGCGGGCTCCGCCCGCTTTGGGCGGCAAACGGCGTTACTTCGCCGCGCCCGCCGTCAGGCTATAGCGCGTCATATCCTCCCAGTGGCGGCGAATGATGATTTCGGCGGTCAGGTCGGTGTTGTTGTAGGCGATCGACCACTGCGTATTGCTGGTGATGCTTTCGGGGTTCGGTTCCTGCGAGGCGGCTTTCAGCGCCGCCCACACGGTATCGTTGGAGGGGCTGTCCTTCTGCTGGTCAAAGACTTCCAGCACAGCGTCGTAACGCTCCCGGCCATGGCCGTAGATGCCGTTTTTCTGGTTGGGAAGCACCTTGTCCTTGTAGATTCCGTAGAAGTTGGTGATGGCGTTGATGGGCAGCGCCACAAGCTCCCGCGTTTCGCTTTCGCAGTCGTATTCGACCACCCGGCCGTCGCCCGTCGCGTCGGTGATGTAGAAGTGGTAATCCCGCCCGCTGGAAGCGAACATGTCGTAGCCGCGGAGCAGCTCCACCGCCTCTTCCGTGCTCGCCGCGCGATCCAGCACAAGGCGGATGGCGAGGGTGGTGGCGATGGCGGGCTTGCCGGTGTTCTGGTGAACCGGGTCGCTGTCCAGCGTCAGCACGGCGATGGATACGCCCTTTTCATTGAGGCCGTCAAGGCAGATATACGGCGCGGTCAGGCTGGCCAGCTTCATTTTGGTGCTCTCATCCGGCGCGTTTGCGGAAACATTGTCCAGCGCCGCCGTGGCCACAGATCGATAGCCGTTTTTCGGCGCGCAGTAGACGAGCATCGCCGAGGTGTTGTTTTTGAAATCGTAATTGCGCCCCATGTGCACATCGCCGTCGGCGTCCGTCAGCGTGAACGCCGTGCAGCCGAAGCTGGGCGCCTCGATTTTCACCGGAAGGAGCGGCAGCGCGTCCTTCAAAATGGCGTCGATCATCGTCTGATTGTCCTTGATGCCGTAGTTGATAACGTCGTCAAGGCTGTAATCGTATTTGACCTCCATGCGGTAGAGGTTGTAGCCGTCGTCATAATCGGAGAGCTTTTCGATGCTGTTCATCGTCTGTATGCGCGTGAAGTAGATCCCGACGAACACGAGCACGGCGGCCAGAAGCACCGCCACGATTCCGCAGAGCAAGAGCAGCGTGACTTTCAGCGACTTTTTCATCCGGTTTCCCCCTTTTCTTTCGAACCCGGCACACGATTTGTTCTTTTCCTTCTGCAACGCCGAGCCTCAGCGCGCTTGCGATGGTTTCATCTCGGCGACTGTATGCTTGACACAGCATTATTATATATGAATATTCGGCCGAAAGGCAAGAATTTACGGCGAATTATCTAAAAAAAACGGTGGAAAAATCGGCGGGGGCGATTGAGGGAAAGCGCAATCCCCGTCGCTGTTTTTAGATGCGGCCGGCGAAAAGGAGAACGGCCGGGGCGCGGAGAAGAAATAAAGAACAGCCGAACCCGTATTCTGCCGTTTGGAGACGGACGAAGGAGGAATAGAACATGATCCGCTATCTGGAAAAGCAGAATCTTCTCATTTTGGAAACGGAACGAACGTCGTATTGGATCGGCCTTGCCTATCCCGCGCCGGTCTGCCTGCACTGGGGCAGGAAGATTGCGCCGGAAGACGCGGACATGTTTGAACCGCTCGGCGGCCATAGCTCCTTTGACACGGAATTGTGGCGGGAGCGGATGGAATACCCGGCCTTTGACGGGCGGACGTTTGAAAACGTATCGCTGAAAGCCGACGTGCCGCTGAATCTGCGGACGAAGGACGTGCGCGTTCAGGGTCAGCAGGCGGAAATCACGCTGGCGGACGAGGTAAGCGCCATGGAGGTTCGCCTGATATACCGCGTGTTTGAGGATTGCGATGTGATTCAGAAGCACGCAAGGCTGACGGCGAACGCGCCGATCAGGCTGACGCGCATGGACAGCGGCGCGTGTCTCCTGCCGCACGAGGCGAAGCCGTGGACGGCGCACTATGTCGTCGGCGCGTGGGCGGGAGAATTCAGGCGGCGCACGGCCAAGCTGGAAGAAGGGGAACTGCGGCTGCAATCCGTGCGCGGCATGTCCGGCCCGCACATGAACCCGTTCCTCATCGCGGCAAACAGCGAGGACGAGGAGACTGGCGAGGCCTACGGCGTGGCGCTCGGGTGGAGCGGATGCTGGCAGATCACGGCGTCGTCCACGGTGTTTGGCAATCACCGCATCACGGCAGGGCTGAACGACGCGGATCTCGTCTGCCCGATGGAGCGCGGCGAATGCTTTGAAACGCCGCCGATGGTTCTGTGCATGAGCGCGGAAGGCATGGGCGCGCTGAGCAGAAGGATGCACGATTTCGAGCGCGACCATCTCAAACCGAACAGGCCGCCGCGCCGCGTGCTCTATAATTCATGGGAAGCGACGCAGTTCGACGTGCGGGCGGACGCGCAGATGCGGCTGGCGGAACGCGCGGCGAGGATGGGCGTGGAGCTTTTCGTGGTGGACGACGGCTGGTTTGGCGCGCGCCATTCCGACCGGGCGGGGCTGGGCGACTGGACGGTCAACCCGGAGAAGTTTCCGAACGGTCTGGAGGAGCTGATCGACCGTGTGCACGCGCTGGGCATGGATTTCGGCCTGTGGGTCGAACCGGAATCGGTCAACCCGGACAGCGATTTGTACCGCGCGCACCCGGATTGGATTCACAAACTGGACGGCCGCGAACCGCTGACGCAGAGAAACCAGTATCTGCTCGATTTCGGAAAGCCGGAGGTTGAGCGATTCGCGCTCGACATGCTGCGCGGCCTGCTGAACACATACGCGATCCGCTATCTGAAATGGGACATGAATCGCGCGATGACCGACGTATGCGAAAGCCTGACGCCCTTCGCGCGGGAGCGGCATGTTCTGGCGCTCTACCGAATCCTGGACGCGCTGGAAAAAGAGTTCCCCGATGTGGATATCGAGGCATGCAGCGGCGGCGGCGCGCGCGTGGATTTGGGCATGGCGAAGCGAACGGCGCAATTCTGGGTCAGCGACAACACGGACCCGTTTGACCGGCTGTTCATTCAGGAGGGGTATACGCTGATGTATGCGCCGATGATGATGAGCTGCTGGGTGACGGACACGCCCGCAGACGGACGGCGGCGCGGGCGGGCGGATTGGCGCTATAAATTCCACGCGGCGATGTGCGGCACGCTGGGCGTCGGCGCGGATATATCGAAGCTGAGCGACGAGGAAATGGCGCTGTTTACGGCGGAAATCGCGCGGTATAAGATGTGGCGGCATGTCGTTCAAAACGGCGATTTGTACCGCTTGCAGCGCCCGTCCGGCGGCAATGTCGCGGCGACCGAGTACGTTTCCAAGGATCAAAACGAAGCGGTGCTCTTTTTGTTCATGCACAGCCGAAAGTACGGCGAGGTGATTCCGCGGGTGAGGCTTCGCGCCCTGAGGGAGGACGCTCGATATTTCTGCGTAGAGACGGGCAAAACCTATGCGGGAAGGACGCTGATGCATCTGGGGCTGAGCGCAGAGCTGAACGGGGATTTTGACAGCGGGGTTTTCTATTTTCAGGCGGTGAAGGAAGGATAAAACGGCTTTCCGCGCCAAAATCGGATAAACAAAACGAAGGGTCTCGCTCTGCCGGGACCCTTCGTGACGTGTATGCGGTTTTTCGCTTCGGTTAGGCTTAGCCGTCGCTGCGGTCGATGTATTCGGTGTGCAGCAGCTTATGCGCCAGATGGCCGTTCGGCTCGCCCAGGAACTCCGCGTAGAGCTTCTGGATATCCGGGTTTTCGTGGGACTTGCGGATCGTCTTGGATTCATCCTCGGCATACAGCCCCGCCGCGCGCGCCGCGCGCGGATCGACGTCCATGCGCTTGTACGCCGAAACGATCGGCTGGCCGCCGCCGTTGACGCAGCCGCCCGGGCAGGCCATGACCTCCACGAACGCATAGCTCGCGTCGCCCGCCTTGATGCGCTGAATCAGCTCCTTCGCCGCGCCGGTGCTGTTGGCCACGGCCACCTTCAGCTCCTTGCCGCCCAGCGTGAAGGTCGCTTCCTTGATGCCCGCCAGCCCGCGAACCTCGTGGTATTCCACGTTCTCCACGGAACGGTTTTCCAGCACGTCGGCGGCGGTGCGCAGCGCCGCCTCCATCACGCCGCCGGTCACGCCGAAGATCGGCGCCGCGCCGGTGGACTGCGCCACCAGCTCGTCAAAGCATTCCTCATCCGGCAGGCGCGCGAAGTCGATGCGCGCGTCGCGAATCATGCGCGCCAGCTCGCGCGTGGTGAGGGAGACGTCCACGGCGCGCATGCCGTTGACGACCATCTCCGGGCGCTGGGCTTCAAACTTCTTGGAGGTGCACGGCATCACCGCGACGACCACGATGTTCGCCGGGTCGATGCCGGTCTTTTCGGCGTAGTAGGTCTTGATGATCGCGCCTTCCATCTCCATCGGGGATTTGCAGGTGGACATGTTGGGGATCATCTCCGGGAAGTGGTGCTCCAGATACTTGACCCATCCCGGCGAGCAGGAGGTGAACATCGGCAGCACGCCGCCGTTCTGGATGCGGCCCAGCAGCTCGGTCGCTTCCTCCATGATGGTCAGATCCGCGCCGAAATCGGTGTCAAACACCTTGTCAAAGCCCAGACGGCGCAGCGCCTGCGTCATCTTTCCGGTGACGCGGGTGCCGATGGGCAGGCCGAATTCCTCGCCCAGCGCCACGCGGACGGCCGGAGCGGGCTGCACGACGACGAACTTCTCGGGGTCGGAGAGCGCATCCCAAACCTTGTCCGTGTCGTCGCGCTCGCGCAGCGCGCCGACCGGGCAGGCGTTGATGCACTGGCCGCAGAACACGCAGTCCGTCTCCAGCATGGTCTTTCCGAACGCCGGGGCGATCACGGTCTTAAAGCCGCGGTTCACCGCGCCGATCGCGCCGATCTTCTGCACATTGCGGCAGACGGCCACGCAGCGGCGGCACAGGATGCACTTGTTCGGGTCGCGGACGATGGACGGGGAGAAATTATCCAGCGGATAGTGGATGTTTTCGCCCTCGAAGCGGTTCTCGTCCACGCCCAGCTCCTTCGCCAGATCCTGAAGCTCGCAGTTCTGGCTGCGCACACAGGAGAGGCACTTGCGCTCGTGGTTGGAGAGGATCAGCTCCAGCACGGCTCTGCGCGCTTGGCGCACCTGCGGGGTGTTCGTCTTGACGACCATGCCCTCGGATACGGGCATCACGCAGGCCGCCGCCAGCGAACGCGCGCCGACGTCCACCACGCACATGCGGCAGGCGCCGATCTCGTTGATGTCCTTGAGCCAGCAGAGGGTCGGGATCTTGATACCGGCAGCATGCGCCGCCTTGAGAACGGTGGTGCCTTCCTCCACGGAAACCGGCACACCGTCGATAGTCAAATGAACCATTGCCATGTTGCTTTTTCACTCCTTCGGCTTTATCAGGAACGGAAAATCGCGCCGAACTTGCACTTCTCCATGCAAACGCCGCACTTGAGGCACTTCGTGGTGTCGATGCGGTGCGCCTCGCGAACGGTGCCGCTGATGCAGCCGGCCGGACAGCCGCGCGCGCACAGCGTGCAGCCCCTGCACTTCGCCGGGTCAATCTGATAGGTCACCAGCTTCTTGCAGTGGCCGGCCGGGCAGCGCTTCTCATAGATGTGCGCTTCGTATTCGTGGCGGAAATACTTGAGGGTGGAAAGCACCGGGTTCGGCGCGGTCTGTCCCAGACCGCACAGCGCCGTCGCCTTGATGGCCTTGGCCAGCTCTTCCAGCTTCTCAATGTCGCCGTCCTCGCCGCGGCCATCGACGATGCGTTCGAGGATTTCCAGCATGCGCTTGGTGCCGATGCGGCACGGCGCGCACTTGCCGCAGGATTCATCCACGGTAAAATCGAGGAAGAAACGCGCGATATCGACCATGCAGGTATCCTCGTCCATGACGATCATGCCGCCGGAGCCCATCATCGAGCCGATGGCGGTCAGGTTGTCATAGTCGATCTGCACGTCCAGCTGGCTGGCCGGGATGCAGCCGCCGGAGGGGCCGCCCGTCTGCGCCGCCTTGAACTTTTTGCCGTTCGGGCAGCCGCCGCCGATGTCGTAGATGATCTCGCGCAGCGTGGTGCCCATCGGCACCTCCACCAGACCGGTGTTGCTGATCTTGCCGCCCAGCGCGAACACCTTGGTGCCCTTCGATTTTTCCGTGCCTATCGAAGCGAACCATTCCCAGCCGTTGTTGATGATCTGCGGCACGTTGGCGTAGGTCTCCACGTTGTTGAGAATGGTCGGCTTTTCGAACAGACCCTTGACCGCCGGGAACGGCGGACGCGGACGCGGCTCGCCGCGCTTGCCCTCGATGGAGGTCATCAGCGCCGTTTCTTCGCCGCAGACGAACGCGCCTGCGCCCAGACGAACGTCCACATCAAAGCAGAAATCCGTACCGAAGATGTTTTTGCCCAACAGGCCGTATTCGCGCGCCTGACGGATGGCGATTTGCAGGCGCTTGACCGCGATGGGGTATTCTGCGCGGCAGTAGATGTAGCCCTGATCCGCGCCGATGGCGTAGGCGGCGATGGCCATCGCCTCGATGACCACGTGCGGATCGCCTTCCAGTATGGAGCGATCCATGAACGCGCCGGGGTCGCCCTCGTCGGCGTTGCAGCAGACGTATTTCTTATCCGACTGAGAAGCGGCGGCAAATTTCCACTTCATGCCGGTGGGGAAGCCCGCGCCGCCGCGGCCGCGCAGGCCGGATTTGAGCATCACGTCGATGACCTCCTGCGGGGTCATTTCGGTGAGCACCTTGCCCAGCGCCTTGTAGCCGTCAAAAGCGATATATTCGTCGATGTTCTCCGGGTCGATCACGCCGCAGTTGCGCAGCGCGACGCGGCGCTGCTTTTTGTAAAAATCTACGCTGTCCAGCGACTTGACCTTGTTGTCCTCGTCCACCGCTTCCTTGTACAGCAGTTCCTTGACCACGCGGCCCTTGACGAGGTGCTCGTCCACGATGCGCGTCACGTTTTCCACCGTCATGCGGGCATAGAACGCGCCCTCCGGGTAGACGATGACGACAGGACCGGCTTCGCACATGCCGAAGCAGCCCGTGCGCACGACCTTGATTTCCTTTTCCAGCCCTTTTTCGGCAATCTGCCGTTCAAACTCCCTGATGATCTCGCCGGAAGCGCTAGACGAACAATTCGTGCCTCCGCAGACCATCACATGCGAGCGAATCAGATCCATACGATGCTCCTCCTCTCACCGACCGGCTTATCCCTGCGCGCCGACGGTGTATTCTTCTACGGGTCTGCCGTTGACGATGTGATCGTTGACCACGCGGGCGACCTTTTCCGGCGTCATGTGAACGTAGGTCACCTTCTCCTGACCCTTGACATAGACCTCGACAATCGGTTCCAGACGGCAGACGCCCACGCAGCCGGTCTGGGAAACCGTCGCATTCTCGATTCCGCGGCGCTTGAGCTCCTCGATGAACTCCAGCATGACCGGGCGCGCGCCGGCGGCGATGCCGCAGGTCGCCATGCCCACAACGATGCGGGTGTCGATGTTGTCACCCTTTCTCAGGCTGACCTGCTCCAGCATTTTGGCGCGGATGGCCGCCAGCTCCTCCAGCGATTTCATAAAAACACACCTCCGTGCAATTCGTCAATGTTCTGCTTCAGGCAATCCCTGATCCACGCGCTGATTTCGGGATGATCCAGCGGGATGGGCGCGACGGCCTCCCGAACCTCCCTCGTATCCAGCGCGAATGTCTTTCCGTCATAATCCAGCGCGAAGCGGAAATCCGTCGTCGGGTTCATCAGCACCAGCGTATACAGCACGCCCGGCACGTCGCCCATGGGCGGCCTGTCGATGTGAGAAAGTCCGAACGTCACGCGCACGGTCGTCCCCTCGCCCGGTTTGGATGCGATGGACATTTCGCCGCCCGTGGCCTGCGCCGTCATCTTGAGCAGCGGCAGCCCCAGCCCGACCTTGCGCGTTTTGCGCGTGGTGGTGAAGGGATCGCACACCGCCCTGACCATATCCTCACTCATGCCGCAGCCGTCGTCGATGAACGCCAGCGAAACGGTATCCTGCGCGCGGCTGACGGAGATGTCGATCTCCACCAGCGACGCGCCGGCCGCAATGGAATTTTGGGCAATATCCAGAATATTGTCCGCCAGTTCCCGCATCATGGCCGCTCGCCTCAGCTGCGATACTTGGCGATGATGCCCGGAATCTCATCCGGGGTCAGACGGCCGTAAACGTCCTCGTTAATCATCATCACCGGCGCCAGTCCGCACGCGCCGAGGCAGCGGGTGGCGTTCAGGGTAAACAGTCCGTCCGGCGTGGTGTGCCCGGCCTGTATGCCCAGCACCTCCTCCAGCTTATCCAGCACCTTCCTGCTGCCCTTGACGTAGCAGGCCGTGCCCATGCACACGCTGATGGTGTACTGCCCCTTCGGCTCCAGGTTGAACTGCGCGTAGAACGTGGCCACGCCGTAGACGTCGCTGACCGGAATATCCATTTCCTTGGCGATGTACTTCTGCACATCCTCCGGCAGATAGCCAAAGATGTCCTGCGCCCGCTGCATGATCGGCATCAGCGCGCCCGGTTCGTCTCTGAGCTCGTCGATCACCCGTTGCAGTGCCTCGACCCTTTCTTTTTCAAGAGACATGTCGCATAAACCCCTTTCGATTTGAATTGAAGTTGCCTATTTCCAAAACGATGCATTATATCATACGCGCCCGCCGTCAGCCGCACCTGTGCGCGCCCTCCGGCGAACCGCGCAGAATAATCTGAAATAAAACCGATGAACGCCGCTCAATCGGGCTGCGTCCGCCCCGCAATCGCGTCAAACACCGCGTCCACGCTGCGCGTCTCTGCTTCCAGCGCGAACTCCCGCTCCAGCATCTGCTCCAGGCTGTGCGCGTCCGACGAGCGGAGCAGCCTGTACCCGGTCACATCTGCCGTCAGCGGAGCAGCCGGGCTGACCTCCAGCGCATCGTAGTGAACGCCCTGCGGCAGAAAGCCCAGCGCGCCCAGCACGCCGCTACTCCCCCGGTTGATGTGCGCGGGCACGCACAGCCCGCCCGCCTCGCGGATGCGCGCGGCGCAGGCCTCAAACGGCAGGTCGAGCGCGCCGATGAGCAGCCGCTCCTCCACGTCGATTTCCTCGTCCCGCTCGTTCATCACCTGCTGGCGGCCAAAAAAACGCTCGTTGTTGGGCGTGGGCGCAAGATGCGCGTAAATGGCTTCCCCGAACGCCATGCACGCCTGCACGGTGCGGAAGTAGCACAGCATGTGCGCCTCCTCCCGCGTGGTCAGCTCCATGCCCGGCAGCAGCAGCACGTTCATCCTGTCCGCCGCGGCCTTGACCGCGGGCAGGTTGCGCGCGCTGTTGTGGTCGCACACCGCGATCACGTCCAGCCCTTTGATGAACGCCATGCCCGCAATGTTGTTGGGGGTCATCAGCGCGTCGCCGCAGGGCGAGAGGCAGGAGTGAATGTGCAGGTCGCAGAACAGGCGCTCCATCATTCCTTCCGGGCGGGCGGCACACCGTTGGCCGCCAGCAGCGCCGCCAGCTCAAACGCCGTCTGTCCGCTCGAAAGCAGGATCACGTCCTCCTGCCGCGCCTTGTCCACAATCGCCGCCTCGACGGGCAGGCCTTCCGGAAACACGACGCAGGCAAAATCCATCAGCGCCGCCACGGCGATCACGTTCATGTGCGTCTGCACCGTGATCCACGCCATATCCGCCTGCCCGCGCCCCATGACGTGGCTGAGCAGGTCGCAGGTGTAGCCGCAGGCAATCTCTCTGTCCTCGTATTCGCCCGTCAGGCAGGTCGCCCCGCACAGGCGTTCAAGCTCCGAAACCCTCATGTGCTGTCTCCTCTATCGTCGTCCGCGCCGCCGTCGGGCGCTTCGCTCGGCTCGCTTCGGCTGAGCTCGTCGTGAAGCCGGCGCAGCCGCGCCATGTCCTCGCCGGTGGTGTAGCGCGTGCTGGTGCCCAGCGTGAGCATCTCCGCCGCCAGCGAATTGATTCGGTCGTTGAGGCGGAACACGCAGTTCAGCTCGTTTGCGTAGCCGTTGACGATATCTTCCGCCAGCGCCCGGCACGAGGGCGAACCGCAGGAGCCGCAGTCCAGCCCCGGCAGCCCCATCGTCAGCCGCTCGATGCGCTCCTCGCGCTCGATGCGTTCCTTCATCGTGCCGCTGAGCTGCAAGGCGTCGCTCGGCTCAATCGGCCGGGTCATGCGCAGCGTCTGCACCGCGTCTTCAAAGATTTCCCGGCGCTGCACCGTCTTTTGCAGGGTGCGGTTCATCACGCTGCGCAGGCGGTTTTTCGCCACAAAGCTGTTTTCCACCGTCAGCGGCCCGCCGAGGCAGCCGTTGACGCAGGCCAGCCCTTCAAAATAGGTCAGATTGCGGAAGCGCGCGTCTTCGATCGCCTCCAGCACGTTGATGACGTTGTCGATGCCGTCCACGCACAGCGAACTCTTGATGCCCACGGCTTCCACCTCGCCGCCCGGTATCGCCCACTTGATGCCCACGACGCTGGCGCGGTCGATTTCCAGCGGGCTGAAGCCCTGCTTCATCGCCGCGCGCATCTGCGCGTATACGTCCTTGATGGCGATAACGCCGTCCACATGGGATTTTTCCTGCCCGACGGGCGATTTCACCGCCGTCATCTTCGCCGCGCAGGGGGTGATGAAGAACACGCCCACATCGGCCTTATCCACGCCGTGCTTCTGCGCGTATTCCTCCTTGGCGATCTTCGCGGCGGCCTCCATGGGGGAGACGAAGTCGATCACGTTATCCAGCAGCGCCGGAAAGCTGACCTGAATCAGCCGCAGAATCGCCGGACAGGCAGAGGAAATCACCGGCTTGGGGCGATCCTCCTCGCGCATGGCGCGGCTGATCGCGTAGGAGACGATTTCCGCCGCGCGCGCCACCTCAAACACATCCACAAAGCCCAGCCGGAACAGCGACGCGATGATCGGCTCCGGCTGATGCACGCCCTGAAACTGCGCATACAGCGTCGGCGCGGGCAGCGCGATGGGGTACTTGAAGCGCTTGATGCTCTCCAGCGGATCGGTCACGGCCACCTTCGCGTGGTTGGCGCAGACCTTGATGCACTCGCCGCAGTCGATGCAGCGCTCGTTCAGGATGGACGCGCGATTGTTTCGGATGCGGATGGCCTCCGTCGGACACCGCTTCAAACAGGTCGTGCAGCCCTTGCATTTGTCCATATCCAGCCGCACGGAATGATAGTAATGCTGCAATGCCATTCTCCTCCCGACGCATGCCCCGGGAACGGGCTTGTCATATGTCAAAAGTCATGGTGATATGCGTGCCCACGCCCACAGCGGAGACGATGTCAAATCCGTCCGCGTTGCGCTTCATGTTCGGCAGACCCATGCCCGCGCCGAAGCCCATGTTGCGCACCTCGTTGGTGGCCGTGGACCAGCCCTCGGTCATCGCCTTGTCGATATCCGGGATGCCGGGACCGATGTCGCTGGCGCGCACCGTGATCCGATCCTCGGCGATTTCAAAGTCGATCTGCCCGCCGTCGGAGTGGATCACCAGATTGATCTCCGCCTCGTATGTGCAAACGGATACGCGGCGCATCACGGCGGCGGGAACGCCAAGCCGCTTCATGTGCCGCTTGATGCGGGCCGAAACATCGCCCGCCGCCGTCATATCGTCCGCCTGAACCGGATAGCTCTCCTGAATGACCATCGTTTCACCCCAGCTCCACCGGCCTCAGGCCGGCTGTATATAATCTTGCGCAGGCTTCAAACATCGTGTACGGCGTTTTCAGCATCGGCAGGTCGATCTCCCGCGCCAGCGCCAGCGCGTCGGCCAGCGGCTCCTTGCTGCGCACGAAAACCACGCACGGCACATCCAGCATTTCGCAAGTGCGCACGCATTGGCCGTTCACCAAGCCGGTGAGCAGCAGCGTATCTTCCGTCACGCAGGCCAGCACGTCGCTCATCATGTCGGATGCGAAGGCCGTGCGAAGCACCCGGCCGCCTTCCTCCTCGCAGCACAGCCATGTTGCGTCGAGCGTTTCGGCAATTTCCCGTATGGTCATCGCGTTTTTTCCTCCCGCCGTGCTATGTAAAAAATGCATAAGAATAAACCATATGCTTATTATACTTTATATTATACCATCTGTCTACGGCTTTCACAAGGAATTATTTTTGTCAATCCTGCAACAATTCGGGGTCGTAATTGTGAAACGGACGTGTGGAGACGGGTGTTTGGGTCGGGTTCGGGAGACCGTAAACGGTTTGACATAATAATGGAGCCGAATTCCGGATTCGCCCATTGACTGTCCCCATCAAAAATCAGCCGTTCGCCGCAAAAACATTCCTATTTTTTATACAATTTATATCCAACACGCCTTTACAGCGTTCTTTTTTTGTGTTATTCTTTGATAGAACGAACGGTTAGTCAACCAATAAAGACGATCAGCCAATAAACACGAGGATGATATGAGAGAACGAGACGAACAAGCCTTTCAGAGAAAAAAGGCGGAAATTATGGAAGCCTGCTTCAACTGCTACGCGGAAAACGGCCTGACCGGAACGGGGATTCAGGCGCTGGCGGACGCATGCGGCCTGTCCAAGGCCAGCCTGTATACCTATTTCGACACACTGGACGATCTGATCGTGCAATCCACCGCCTACTGCATGAGCAAGGTGGAGGACGATTTCATGCGGCTCGCCCCCACCAGCCCGCAGGATATTCAACGGTTCATCGACGAGGTGCCCTATTGGACGGCAAAGCGTCACGGCAAAAAATACCGGCTGATGTATCAGGTCTACACGCACCCCAAATACATCGAGCACGGCAAGCGATTTTTTGCCGGGGTGACCGAACGCTATTCCGCGTATGCCCGGCAGATGGAGCCGCACCTCGGCATCCCCTGCGAGGTGCTCACGCCCCTGATCTTCATCTTTGTCCGCGCGGCGGTGCATTACGCGCTGTTTGAGGACGAGTATTATTTGAAAAGCCAGATGGACGTTTTGAAACTGAGCGTTTCGCTGCTCAGCAAACAATATCGGAAAGAAGGACAGCCATGAAAAAACGAGGATGGATCGCGCTGCTGTGCGGCCTGCTGGCGGTTTGCCCCGCGCTGGCGGAGCAGACCGACGGGGTTGTGCGGGTCGGCGAGGTGACCTACGATGTGCAGACGGTGCAAAACTCCCTGAATGCCGGTTACCAGCTCTACGAATCTTCGGGCATCAGCCTGAGCGCCGCCCAAAAGCAACAGTTGGCCGACAGCGTGCTGGAGCGCTTTGTGGGGCTGGGCGTGCTGGAAAATCAGCTTCGCAAGGAAGGGCAGGCGGAGATCGACGAGCAGACCCGGCAGGCGCTGGACGAGCAGGCGCGGCAGACCTACGAGGCGGCCTGGCAGCAGATGGCCGAGGCGATTCGGTCGGGAACGCCCAACGCGACCGACGAGCAGATCAGCGCCTTTCTGACCCATATGGGCTACACGCTGGACGCATACCGGCAGGAGGCGGAGCTGACGCTGAAAAACCAGCGGCTCATCGCCCTGTACTGCGGGGATATCTCCGTGACCGATCAGGAGGTGCAGGATTACTACGAGCAGCAATATGTATCCGTCTATCGGGCGCGCTATGAAGACGACATCCCCCTGTTCGAGCAGGAGGTGCTCCTGAGCGGCGGGCAGACCTATTACATCCCGGAGGGCTACCGGCGGATCAAGCACATCGTGATGGCGCTGCCGGACGCGGACGCCGCGTCGGCGCAGATCGCCGCCATCTATCAGGCGCTGGACGCGGGCGAGAGCTTTGAAAGCCAGATGCAGCGCTATTCCTATGACACCTCCGTTCCGCCCGAGGACGCGGGGTATCTGCTGCACGCCGATTCCCAACTGTGGGACGAAGCGTTTCTAAGCGCGGCGCTGGCGCTTGAAAAGCCGGGGGACGTATCGGAGCCGGTGGTCACGTCGGCAGGTGTTCATATCATCCTGTACGCGGCGGACGAACCGGCCGGCCCGCTGGCGCTGACGGACGAGCAGCACGACCTGCTGACGCAGGCGGCGCTGACGGACAAACAGACCCGCCGACTGGAGGAGCTGGTCAGCCAGTGGCGCGAAGCATACGACATTGAAACCCATCCGGAATGGCTGACGTTTTACGACGAATAGGAGGTTTCCTTATGATGAAACGGCTGCTCTCCCTTCTGCTGACGCTGGCAATCCTGCTGGGCGCGATGCCCGGCTTGGCGGAAACGGCCGTGCCCGTCCTGCGCTCCGCCGAAATCGCCTCGCTGAAAGCGCTGGCGGGCGACGCTCAGACCGGAGCCACGTGGCACGAGGGCATGAGCCCCTCCGCCTCGATGAACGCGCTGCAAATGTGGCAGTGGACCGACTGGTTTCTCTCGGAAAAGCTGCGCAGCCTGCTCGGCTCGGCGCAGGATTACATTCAGTTGGCCTCCGGCCTGTCCGGCAGCACCTTCCAAGCCGATGTCAGCACCTTGGAATGGGAACTGCGCGCGCTGGAAGATCAGCTTACCTATTATGAAGAGCAGCTTTCGGACGGGCGAATGGCGATTCTCAACGGCATCCGCCTCTATCAGGACGTCAGCGCCTCCGCCTATGACCGCGCCCGCGCTTATGACCGCATGATGGAGGCCAAGGAGGAGATTCTGCAGGCCATTAAGACCATCAGCGCCAACTACGCCGACTATACTGCGCTGGTCGCCCGGTGCAACGAAAGCATGCTGGCCGCGCCCATCAACGAAAGCATGCTGTTCGCGCAGACGAACAGCGTCAACGGTTTAATGGACAAGGCCCGCACTTTGGAAATCTCGGAAAACGCGGCCGACGCGATTGATTTTGACGTGACCGTTATTTCCACCAAGCAGATCTGCATCGCGGTATATGATTCGGATAAAAATCCCCTGTCCGGCGCGCTGGTGCATCTGGTCAACAACAAGGATTCCAAGCGCACCAAGGACGCGGTCACCAATTCCGACGGCCGGGCGGTGTTTTGGGTATCCGATCTGGGCGCGGATGAAAAGACGGATATGAAGCTGGGCCTGCGCGTCACCGCGAACGGCTGCCAGACCCACGAGATTCAAACCGTCAAAATCCGCGGCGGCGAATCCGTCTCCGTCCATTTGAAGAAGGACGATCAGACCCCGTATCTGGTCATGGCCTGCTTCAACGGCCGGGATATTCTAAACGAGGAAAGTTCCTTTTACTATTCCAAAAAGAACAACCTCAAACACACCTTTTCCGTCAAGCTTTCCTGCGCCGGCAGCGGCGAATTGGAGATGCGCTACCCCACCGACGCGGCGGGCACGGCGTTCCAATCCGTCAAGCAGACGTTTACCGCGGCCGACAGCGACAAGAAGGTGTTCACCTTCGAGAAAGAATGGCTGCGCATCCTGCATCCGGAATCCAAGGTTTCCTTCAAGCTCACAACGAACGGACAGGAATATACCTTCGATACCCATCTCAAAATCGAAAAGGCCGTCGTGGACGAGCCCTTCTTCGACCACAGCGCGCTGTTCTCCTTCACCAGCGGCTCGGGCGGTTTTGGCTTTACCATTCCGGGCGATGTTCCCTTTATCAGCGGAAGTACGCTTTCCCTCTCCATCCCCGGCAACTATCCCACGCTTATGATTCTGCCCTCCGGCATGGGCATGTTCTCCTGGGGCTACGACTTCGCTCCGGAGAGCACGACCTGGAAGACCGACGACACGCAGGATCAGGAGCGGGCGATCAAGGAGTTTGACAAGCAGTCTGCCGCGGATAAGCTGCTGGCGGCGGCCGGCGTATATCGCAACGTCAACACCACCACCACCCCCAAGCTGCTGGGCGATTACGGCGTGCATATCACGCCCTTTGCGGCCATGCAGGGGCTGTATCGCCGCAGCGACCAATCCCTCGAGCTGCGCGGAAACGGCGGCGCGACGTTTGCCTTTGAGGCGGGCTTCACCCAAACCTTCACCATCGGCCCCGTGCCCTTCTTTGCCGGGATCGATTTCAGCATGGGCGCCAGCTTCGGCGTCGGCATCAGCCTGAACATGAAAGCCGAAATCGAAAACGGGCTTCTGAAGGTCAAGGAAGGCCCTGTCATCGGCTATGACAGCGGCATGACCATCAGCTTCCGGCTGGAGCTGGGCGGAACCATCGGCTTGGGGCTGAAGGATGTGCTCTCCGTGTCGCTCCGCGGCTACGGCTACATCAACCCCATCATCCACCTCACCACGCCGCAGGTTTCTGCCGAGGCTCGAATCGGCATCGGCCTCAGCGTGACCCTGCGCGCCCTGTTCCTAAAATGGAGCACCACCCTGTGGGAGGGCAACCTCCCGCTGAGTTCGTCCGATTCGATAGCGCTGACGGCTTCCGGCAAAACGACGACGAGCTCGTCGTGGCGGGATGACGAAGGCGCGGAAGATCCCTTGCCGGCCGCCGCCAACAAAGTAACGGCGGTAGACGCCAGCGGGGTGGAGCCCACCGAGACAGAAAAGCTGTTTGAACGAATCGACTGTTCCGCGGGCGACTTCCAGTATGTCGTGGTGGACGGCGACACCTATCTGTTCTGGATTCAGCCCGGCAAGGGCGATACGGACTGGGAGCGGGTCAACTGGTGTAACCTGAAAAAACCGGCTCAGCGCGGGCAGGTGGGCTGGATAGACACCTCCGGCAACCCCGCCAAGCGCAACAACACGGAAGACACGAAAAAAACCTATCAGGAATGGTTTGTCGATTACGACTTTACCGTGGAGCCGAGCCGGGATATTCAAGGGAATTCCAGCAATTTCTGCGCCCTGACCATCTTGAGCGGCCAGTTTGGAAAGCCCTCCTTCGAAGACAAGGTCAACCCGCCGCAGGCGGCCTGCGCCGCGTCGGTTCTGATGCAAAAGCAGAAAGACGGCTCCCTGAAGGTGATGTATTATCAGGAGGAGACCTTCTCCAACTCAAGCTACCCCACCATGCCGGAAGTGTTTTTAACCGCCACCAAAACGCTGTCCTCCGTGTTCATGGTCAACACCTATGTCTGCTCTGACGAAACAAAAGTCAGAGGGCTGGTCGTCAGCGGAAATGATAATGTAGCGAATTTCCGTTGCACTGCGCTGCAATCCCCCTGCTTTGAAAACAACTGGAAGGCGATCGCCCGTTACCACGTAGGCGAGCCGACGGCCATTCGCACGAACAAGGAAGACGAAAACAAGAAAGACGAGAACAAGGAAGACGAGATCACGGAAGACGACAAGATGAACTTCTATGTTCTGAGCGTTCTGGGCACGAACAGCGTGCTTGCCCGCATTCGCAAAAACAATCGTCAGGTGCTGGCCGAGGGCGACATCGTCAATTTCAAAGTGGTGACCCGCATCAACGGCGTCAACGACAAGGATACCCTGTTCTATCTGGACAGGGTGAAGACGGACGAGGGCGGTTTCATCCACCGGCTGAAGGGCGTCACGCTGTCGCCCCAAAGCCCGGAAAAACCCGTGACCGTGACCGATTACGACATCGAGGTCAACGCGGATCGCTTTGACACCGTCAAGTTCGGCGGCGGCATCTATCTGTACTGGACGGAGTGCTCGACCCCCAATACCAACGTCGTGCCCGATGCCAAAGCGGAATATCTGGTGCGCTGCGTGCGCTACGACCCGGATACCGATACCATCTGCGATCCCTTTACGCTGGTGCAGCTCGGCGAAAGCCCCTCCAGCGTCAAGCTGCAGGATTCGGGCGCGGGCTTCTACGCGGTGGATTTGGGCAACGAACACGGCTCCTACCTGCGCCAGTCCCTGACCTATTTCACCTATCGGTTGGTGATGTCGGCTGAATTGCAGGCCGCCGTGCCCAACGACCCCTGCGTGTGCGCCGGGGATTACATCGACCTGATTCTTTCCGTGCGCAACACCGGCAACCTGCCGCTCTCCGGGCTGAACGTGACGGTGAAGAAGGGCAGCCAAGTCATTCAGACCCTGCATATCGACTGCACCCAGCCGCAGGAGAGCACCAATCTGTTCTTCGCCACCAACGGAAACCTTGCGGCGGAGCAGAAGGGCGTGTACACCATCCGCCGGGTGGACGGCATGTATGACGCGCTGAACGGCGAGAGCTGGAACATCACCAGCACCAACAGCAACGGCGTAACCACCCAGCGCAACGTGCGCACCACCCTGCTGATGCCGGACGACATCCAGAGCTATAAGGCCAAGCTGCTGATTCCCGCCGATTGGGACGGCAATGTCGCTTTGACGGCGGAAATCGTTCAGACGGTGGGCGCGAAGCAATTCGGCGCGCTGCTGACGGAAAACGGCCGCCCGCTCTCCAACGCCCTGGTCCTGACCACAGACGCGACGAACGACGATCCGGTGTTGATGCGCCTGACTTCGGAGATGGCGCACAAGATTGTGAATACCGACTCTCACGACCTGATGCTGAGCGCCCAGCTCTTTAACCGGGAAGGCGAAACCTATGTGCGCGTCAGCATTTTGAACCGAAGCGGCAACACCAAACCGCGATCGCGCGTGGTGCCCACCCTCACATCCTCCTACAACGGGCAGACCCTGTTCAGCCACACCTTCCGAAACGCCATGGAGGATGACTACGGCTACTCCATGGATATTCCGCTCCAAACGCTGACCGCGGGCCGCCGTCTGGACGAGCTGGATCTGAACGTGAGTTCCAAGGCGGACTATGCGGAATTTGCGGATGCGGATAACCACGTTCGCCTCTCCTTGTTCCCCAAGCTGTATATCGCCCAGCAGCCCGAAAGCCTGAATCTGGTCGAAAAGCAGGACGCGCTGTTTGTCGTTTCGGCTGACGGCGGTCAGCGGCCGTACCGATATCAGTGGCAGAAACTGAACGCCGAAGGGCGATGGGTGGATCTGCCCGGCGCGAACCAAGACAGCTACCAGCTCTCCAAGGTCACGCTGGCGCAAAGCGGACTGACCCTGCGCTGCGTGGTCACGGATGGAGCGGGCGACAGCGTGACCTCCGATTCCGCCGTGCTGTCTGTGTTCTCTCTGCCCCAAACCGGCGATGAAACCCAGCCCGCGCTGTGGATGCTGCTGGCGGTTGCCTCCGCCGCCCTGATCGCGCTGCTCTGCTTCCGACGCAGGAAGGACGACTGATTCCCGCTGATGCCGCGCGCGTTCCGTGTCACGTTTCAAAATCACTCGAATATGCAAAAAGCCGTCCGCTGTATAAAACGGGCGGCTTTTTTCGTAAACCGTAGGGATGCGCAATACGCACCCGCCGAATGTGCGCTGGATTTCGGGTTGGCGCAATCTGGCAACGTCCTACTCTCCCAGTCCGGGAATCGCAATAGTCGCGCTGTGCGCTCCTTTGCAATTCCAGCCTTCATCTCGCTGAACCGCCCGCAGGGCGCGCTCGTGTTGCGGCGCGCACTCCTTGTCACGCCGCGCGCGTTTTGTGTCACGCTTCAAAATCCTCTGAATATGCAAAAAGCCGCCCGTTTTATGCAACGAGCGGCTTTCTCATTTATACGCTTTTCACGCCGTTTCCAGCTTCGGATCGTCGATCATCTCCACCTTTGCATCGGCGAGGTAGAACGGTTCCATGTTCTCCATCTCTTTGATCTGTGCGTCAATCATCGCTTTAAGCGTCGCCGTGTCGAGCCTGATTCCGTGCTTGCGGAGAATCTCCTCAGCATAGACCAGCTTCTGGTCGCCATTGCCTGCGCCGTAGAGCTTCTCAGCCGCAAAAACGGCAATCTGTACCCAGCTCTTTGCCTTGGAAAGCTGCTCGTTCGTCAGCTTACTGCGCAGCCACGGCACCAGATACAGCGACACAATGCCCGCCGCAAGGCTGATGACCGCCTGCGCGAGCTTCGTCAGGTCCAGCAGTACGGCTTCCTGTCCGTCCTGCTCTTCCGCCAGCACCGGCAACGCAAAGACCAGCGCCAGAAGTACCATCATCACGACCAACATTTTCAGCTTCTCTTTCATATTCTAATCCCCTACTTTCTTGAGCGGCACAGACAACCGCTGCGCCGCGCTCTTTGCAATTTCTTCGGACAGCTCCACGCCAACCGAATCGTACCCTTCCAGCTCCGCCGCCGCCAGCGTCGAACCGCTTCCCGCAAATGGGTCCAGAATCCGACCTCCCGGCAGACAGATTTTGCATATCTGCCGCATGATCTCTTCCGGCTTCTGCGTCTGGTGGATGCGCTGCATCCCCTGCACGTTTGCCGCCTTAAACACACCCGGCAGCACCGACACAGGGCGATCAATCGGCAATTTTCCGTTGCTCGCCCAGACCGCAAACTCTGCCTGCTGCCGAAACCGTCCCTTCTGCGGGCGGCTGATCAGTTTGTCCCAGACCAGCGTGCCGCGCCACTGCCAGCCTGCCCACTGCACCGCATCCGTGAGCAGCGGCATCTGCCGCCAATCGCAAAACGCCACCATCACCGCACCGTCGTGACACCGAACGCGCGCCAACGCGAGAACATCCGCCATCATGTGCAGCCAGCTCCGCGCGTCCATCTGGTCTCCCATGAAGTCCGGGAACGGGCACGCTTTCTTGGTCGCCGTGTACTTCTGCGATGTGCTGGCACTCCGTTCGGCCAGCGTCGCGCCGCCGCTGGCATACGGCGGGTCTGTAATCACCGCGTCAAATTGCGCGCCATTATAATTAGAAAGAAACGTCCGGCAATCGCCGTTGTAAAGCTCAATCATGGAAGTGCTCCTTCTGAAAAATTTTTTCGACCCGTTTTACAGTTTCGCGCATTCTTGCACAAGGGGCTTCCTTGCACCAAAATTCGCCCCGCTGTATAATCATTTCATGCGTAGTCGGGCAGGCAGAACCGGCGCTGCACTTCCAATCTTCGCCGATTCTGTCCCGGATGCGTCTTCTGGCCGGAAAACGCATCCTTGCCCGCCTATGCACCCACGCTTCCATGCGTGGGTTTTTTAGTCCTCCCCGGCCTTACAGCAATATTCCCCGCTGACCCAGCCGGTATATCCCTTATACGTCGTCTTGATCCAGCCCGCTCTCGTTTCGAGCGCGACAATCACAGCTCCATCCGGGAGCATCTGCATATATTCGCCGCGGACATCCGCCCTTTTCCGCATCCGCAAACCCGTCTGGACGCAGACAATGTACGCCGTGCCCGTCGGTGCTGCGCCAGCGTTTTCTGCCACCTCAATCATCCGATGCACCCCCAGCCCGTTCCACCCCGCCTTCGCCGTCAGCGCGGTTTCGACCACGCCGCCCCGGCTCTTGCTTGAGTGGATGACCGTGCCCCGCTCCGTCACCAGCCCGGTGTGGCTCACGTCGCCCGTGCCCACGCCCATGAACGCCAGCATCCCCGGCTTCGCGCCGGAAATGCCCGACTGCCGCCAGATCAAATGGCGATACTTCGGCACGCTGTCAAAGCTGTTCCAAAGCTCGTTCGTCCCCGCCGTCGTGTAGCGCTTGTCGCCGCCCGGCGCTGTGCGGATGACCTTCTTGACGAGGTTGATGCAGTCCAGCTCGCTGTACGCCGTCCCGATCAGCCCCCGCGCCGCGCGGATGGCCGCTTCCGCCTGAATCATTGTAACCGCCTCCCTTCTCGGTCAAGTCAAACTTTTTTGTGCCGAAATGTTTAACTTGGCTCTCAAAAGCGCACAAAAAGCGACACATTTGAGAATCAAGTTAGTTGACAATAGCGCCCTTAGATAAAATAAGCAGATGGTACAAACGGCTAATGCCACATGCCTCCCATCAGGAACCGATGTAGCGCGGCGAGGTCTCCTTTAACTGATTAACTCCCAACCGTCAGGGTATGCGGTCACATCATGCACGGTGTTGTCCAGCAGACAGCGATACACCATGCCGTCCTCTGTCTTGTACACTTCGCCAGCCATGTACATGCCGCTTGTGCCGTAGGGATCAACCCACGGCTTCGCCTTAGCGGGGTTGGTCGTATGCGCAAGACCCCAAAGCGCACGGAGCGTTGATGGTCTTCCTGCGTAGTTCGCCGCATTGTACGGCTGGATAAGAAGCCATACCTGTCCTTCGTCCGTTACAGGAGCGCCGACAGGATAGGTGCTGTAATCCTTGGTCGGGTCAAATGCCGGGGCGCTATGTTCCCGGTCGATGATCTGTGTACCAGTCAGGCTGTGCGCCTCCTCACGCAGCTTGAGCGCATCGGAGCGTCCAAGACCCCTGAAAATGTCAGTCATGCTCATGCCTCATTCACTCCTTCCGCATAAGCCACTTCGCAGCTTGCAAGATTATCTTCCAGCGCCTTGATGCGCTCTTCCTGCGTTGGCTTCGGTTCTCCCGGTGCTGGCTCAACGTACACGCTGCCGTCGTCGGAGAGCTGCACCGCATTATCGAGTACACGGTAAACGGTCGTGTAATCGCTAAAATCGCCGAGCTGGGTCACGCCGTCCATGCGCCACGTCGTAAAGCCTGTTGTTGGAGCGTCGGCGATACCGCCAAGCTCAATAACATGCTCACTGTGCCGCGAAAACGTTACTTCCCGGATTTCGTCCGAGGCGTTTATCTTGATTTTAATCATTGCATATCCTCGTTTTCACAGTCAATTCCGTT
>ERZ827168.1410-NODE-1410-length-33126-cov-6.165916_pt1 | contig 33126 bp, 30 predicted proteins | sample MGYA00519868_ERZ827168 | MGnify/ENA primary metagenome ERZ827168 (study PRJEB31778, sample SAMEA3449271) | human gut metagenome | biome: human gut; feature: human-associated habitat; material: faeces | place: United Kingdom | collected 2010/2012 ...
GCTGCGGATTCTTGGGCCTTCTGCATATGGAGGTCATCCAGCAGCGGCTGGAACGGGAATTTGATCTGGATCTGGTCACTACCGCGCCCAGCGTTATTTACCATGTATACAAAACGGACGGTTCCATGGTGGAGATCGACAATCCCTCCAACTTGCCGCCCATCGGCGAGATCGAGCACATGGAGGAGCCCTACGTCACCGCCACCATCTATACGCCGCAGGAGTTTGTGGGCGCGATGATGGACATTGCCGTGGACAAGCGGGGCATTTTCATCGACATGCAGTACGAGGGCGGCCGCGTCAAGCTGATCTACGAGATTCCCCTGAACGAGATCATCTACGAGTTCTTCGATCAGGTGAAGAGCCGCAGCCGCGGCTATGCCAGCTTCGACTACGAGCTGCACGGCTACCGGGAGAGCGATCTGGTCAAGCTGGACATTCTCCTCAACGGCGAAATTTGCGACGCGTTTTCCATCATCGTTCACCGGGACAAGGCCTACGCCCGGGGACGGAGCATCGCTGAAAAGCTGAAGGACGTGATTCCGCGTCAACTCTTCGAAATCCCCATTCAGGCGGCCATCGGCGGCAAGGTCATCGCCCGCGAGACGGTCCGCGCCATGCGCAAGGACGTTCTGGCCAAGTGCTATGGCGGCGACATCACCCGCAAGAAGAAGCTATTGGAGAAGCAAAAGGAAGGAAAGAAGCGCATGCGCCAGTTCGGCACCGTCGAAGTCCCCAGCGAAGCTTTCCTCGCCGTCCTCAAAATGAACGACGACTAGCAGGGACTGAGCCCCTGCACCCCACACCGCGCCCTGCGGGCGCGGGGCCGCTCGGGGGACATGCCAGTTGGCCGGGGTTTTACCGCCGCTCGGCGACAGGCCTCGCGGCTTGCCGGTCTGGTGCGGCTCCCTGCTGCTTGAACAGTAAAGACCGCCATTCGGCGACGGGCCTCATGGCTCGCTAAAAAGGCCGGCGTGGATTTGAAATCCCGCTGGCCTTTTGTGTTGCAAAAATTTCCAAGCTACATTGAAGCATCCCACCCCGCAAGGGGTAAGCCTGCCCCGCGCCAACTGCGGGGGAGCAGAGCGGCGATAGGCAGCGGAGGGAAAAAGCCTTGCCCTTTTTGAAAGAGGAAAAGAGTGAGCACGAGCGCGCACGAACGTAAATGTTGGCAGTCCAACGGTGCTGCGCGCGACATTGCGAACTCCCTCTTTCAAAAATGGGCAATAAAGGGCTTTTTCCCGGCGGGTGAGCGAAGCGAACCGAGGACGAGGACAGCCCGAAGGGCTACCGCAGGACGAAGCCCGCCACCAAGGGAGGCCGAAGGCCGACTAGCGCCAGAAATGGCCGAAGGCCATGAAGCGCGTAGCCAAGCACAAGCGTAGCGCAGGGCTTGGCCGCAGTGCGAAGCGGGGCGGGCCGCCTCTGGAGTCGCCGTGCCGCTGGCTTTCTTTTGCACACTTTTCTTTCGCCACCGAAAGAAAAGTGTGAGCGCCCCTTGGGACGGCAAGTCCCTATCCGCGCCGGAGTCGGCGCGTCAATCCCCACCGGGGGCTGGGGATTGCGCCTGCGGGCGCACTGGGGGCTTTCCGCTCGCCCCAGGCCCCTTCGGATCGCCACCCGAACAATAGAGCGCCCCATAGGGCTGCAAGCCCTTCCCTCGCGCCGGTATCGGCGCGTCAGGCCCCGCCAAGGGGAATTGCTTACGGCAAAGTTGTCGTTTATCGATGCAAGCAGGGGGCTTTCCGCTCGCCCCCTGCACCCCTTCGGGGAGTCGGCGTATCCACAGGGCGGGAGTATGTGCCTGCGGGCGCACCAAAGGGCCTTCCTCGGGGAAAAACAATCGGCGCGGCCCGCGCTGCCGTACACTCCGCTTGTTGCTTCTCTGATTTCAAGGTTCTAACCACACTTTCGGCATTGGTGTCAATTAGCACGATTTCCTTGCAATAGCTCCCCTTTCCTTCTTTACTACCATCAAAGGAGTGTTATCATCCCCATGCAGCTTCCTTCTACTTTCTTCGGCTGGGTCCGCTTCCTGCTGGAACAGTACGGCCCCCTGTTTCTGAGCGGCGTCGGCGTTACGCTGATCGTTGCCATCACCGGCACGCTGGCGGGCTTCCTGCTGGGCCTGCTGGTGGCGATCCTGCGCACGATCCCCACGTCGCCCAAAGACCCCGCTGTGAAAAGAGTCCCGCTGAAGATTCTTTCGTGGCTGCTGGGCGTTTATATTGAAGTGTTCCGCGGAACGCCTATGATCGTGCAGGCCATGGTGATCTATTACGGCGGCATGACGGTGGGCGTTCGCCTGCCCGTGCTGACCGCCGCCATCCTGATCGTCAGCGTCAATACCGGCGCGTATATGGCGGAGATCATCCGCGGCGGCATCATCAGCGTGGATAAGGGCCAGAAGGAGGCCGCCCACGCCATCGGCATGACCCACTGGCAGAGCATGATCTACGTGGTGCTGCCTCAGGCCGTGCGGAATATCATGCCCTCCATCGGCAATGAGTTCGTGGTCAATATCAAGGACTCCAGCGTGCTGAACGTGATTTCCGTCAACGAGCTGTTCTTCATGTCCAAGTCCGCTGCGGGCACGTATCTGCGCTACTTTGAGGTGTTCTTCATTACCGCGTGCATCTATCTGGTGCTGACCTTCACCGTTACCCGGCTGCTGCGGCTGCTGGAACGCAAGATGGACGGCAAGACCAATTACATCATCTACGGCTCCCAGAGTGATTCCAAGGCTTCCATCAAGATCGAAAAGGAAGAAGGTGTGCCCCGTGACTGACCTGAACGCATTGGAAAAGAACGTCCCCATTCTCAGCGTGGAGCACCTGAAGAAGAACTTCGGCGAGCACGAGGTGCTGCGGGATATCACCTTCGATGTACCGCAGGGCGACGTGGTCAGCATTATCGGCTCCAGCGGCAGCGGCAAGAGCACGCTGTTGCGGTGCATCAATTTTCTGGAAGAACCCACCGACGGCCGGATCCTGTTCCGGGGAAAGAACGCAGAAACCGAATGGACCCGGGCACAGTACCATTCCAAGGTGGGCATGGTGTTTCAGAGCTTCAACCTGTTCAACAACATGAGCGTGCTGAAGAACTGCATGACCGGCCAGATGAAGGTGCTGCACCGGGGGCGGGCCGAATCGGAAGAAAAGGCGCTGTTCTATCTGGAAAAGGTGGGCATGGGCCCCTATCGGGACGCGCGGCCCGGTCAGCTTTCCGGCGGACAAAAGCAGCGGGTGGCCATTGCCCGGGCGCTGGCCATGGACCCGGAGGTGCTGCTTTTTGACGAACCCACCAGCGCACTGGACCCGGAAATGGTGGGCGAGGTGCTGAGCGTCATGCGGGAGCTGGCGGATTCCGGCCTGACCATGCTGGTCGTGACCCACGAAATGGCCTTTGCCCGGGATGTGAGCAAGCGGGTCATTTTTATGGATTCAGGCGTGATCGCCGAGGATGGCGCGCCGGAGGAAATCTTCACCCATCCCAAGCAGCAGCGCACTCGGGAGTTCTTGAGCCGGGTGCTGGAAAAGAAAGCGTAATTCGTTTCCGGGCTTTTCGAAAAGGCCCGGATTTTCTTTTTCAAAAAATGGGAAGAAACGGCAGTCCGCGTTCGTTGAATCAAAAGACGGCTGACAGCGCCGCCTGAAGGAGGGTGTACCGATGAAGAAATGGCTGGTTTTTCTGATGAGCCTGTGCCTGGCGGCTCTGTGCGTCCCGGCACTGGCGGCCTCGTCCCGGCCCACGGCCTATGTGGATGGCGGAACGGTGGATCAGGTCCATCTGCGTCAAAAGCCCGCATCGGATGCACGCTCGCTGGGACTTTATTTTACGGGCACCGAGGTGGAATGCTGGTCGGACCCCAGCGAGACCTGGGTGCATGTCTCCATCGGCGCGGAGGACGGCTACATGATGTCCAAATACCTGTCGCTGGAGGAAGTGCCCTCCCGTCAGCCGGAGGGCATCGCTCACACGGAATCGTGGCTGAATCTGCGCAAGCTGCCCACGAAGGACTCTCAACGACTGGGAACACTCCATGAGGGAGACAAAGTGACCGTGTTGGGCGAAACGGCCTATAGCTGGTACTATATCAACGCAAATGGCGTGTATGGGTATGTATACGAACGCTATCTGGAATTGGGCAATGCTGCGGGCGGCGCTGCCGAGCAGCCGCTTGCCGGAGAAGAATTGCCGCTGCTGCGGGCGGCGCTGGAAAGCCGGGCAACGCTGCGGCTGAACGGTGAAGAGATACTGCTGTCACAGTTCATGGAGCAGGCCGACGGGCAGTTGGAGCTGCCACGGCTGACGGTGCTGGACTTGGACGGCGACGGTCAAATGGAAGCGGTGGTGAAGGAATATCGCCGCGGCGTCGAGGACACAGAGCTTGGCTCGCTGGTGCTGGACGTGCAGCACGGCGTGGTTTACGCCTATGATCTGACCCTGCGGGCCTTCAACGAGCTGCGGGCGGACGGTACGTTCATCTATTCCAGCGGAGCGGCGGACAACGGGATCGCGTCGCTGAAGCCGGAAGAGGACAGCAGCACGTATCAGATTCTGGCGGAATCCCGCACGGACAGCGCCGGGGGCATCTCCTATACGGTGGACGGTCTGACCGTCACCGGGACGGAATACAGCGCCGCGTTAGACCGGCAGGCCCAGAAGCCGGAGGCTGTATGGTACGAATGGAACGAGACGAATCTGAATTTGCTGTTTGGTTCTGTGACGGCACGGAGTAACGGAGAATCCTAAAAGAGGATGAAAAAGGCCCCGCAGGTTGACAAAACCTGCGGGGCCTTTTGACTTGGAGGTGTGGAAAAGGTTTTATGATGATTTAAGATGCGGGATGATGCCAGTGGAATTTTCCCAATGGGGTGATCCTTGAAGGAGAAAACAGCTCGGCGTTTGGGCAAACAGCAAACGGAGCGCATGGCAGTGCAAACCGCGTTGATTGACTGCCCCGGGAAATTCGTGTCGTTGGTGGAGTGGCTCGGAAGGGTGAGAGCTTCCGGCCTTTTTTGTTACTTCTCAGGGTGAGAGGAGAGGAAGTAACGAATGGCGGTTTTGATTGCGCCTTGTTTGGATTCCTGTTTGTTGAGCCATTCAAGTATATCTTGGTCGGTGTTTCGGTTCAGATTTAGTCCGACGCGCTGCACATTTTGTGCCTGATACCTTGCAACGGCGTTCTTGTAACCATCATCAATCTTCTTTCGAACCGTTGACTTTCACCTCCGAAGTGTGGTATCATTCAACTAGGCGAGATAGCAACCTAGTTGCTGTAGGTTGTCAGCCGTTCCCTTCTATTGGGGTTTAGCCGTTCACCTGTTCGGGGGCGGCTATTTTCGTTTCATCGAGTTGATTACTCCGAAAACAACAACGGCAATCAGATTGAGCAACATCAGTATTTCTTCTGTTGTCATCCTATCACCTCCCTTCTTTGGTGAAGGGAAGTCGGCCGTTCTATCTCGCCCGGTGCTCTTGGTTTCCCTTGAGCACGTGGACATGATCATATGGGTTCTATTTATTGTCAACGATAGGGGCTGTCCTCGGCAACAGTTCGCTCTCCTACAGCTGGCGTGGGGCATACCCAAAGAAGTGCTGGTTGGGATGCTGTAAGGTATCTTGGGTGATTTCGCAGAGCAGAAAAACAGGCTTGCCTTTTGCACTGCGGATGGTGTGGAGCAAACTTAAATAAAGCGCTGGGATGAAGAGGTGTGCCTTGGATAGCTCGCAACGCAAAAACGCCAGCGTGGTTTCAAATCCACGTTGGCGTTTATTGTGAGCCATGAGGCCCGTCGCCGAATGGCGGTCTGAATCAGCCGCCAAACAGGGAAGCACACCAGACCCGCGAGCCGCGAGGCCTGTCGCCGAGCGGCGGTAATTTCACGGCCAAGCTGCATGTCTCCCTAGCAGCCCCCGCGCCCTATGGGCGCGGGGTGGGGTGCAGGGGCACTGCCCCTGCTCACCATTTGTTGCGGACTTTTTCGGCGAAGCCGAGGAGGTGGGAAAGGTGGAGGGGCGTATCGCCGAAGCGAACGTCGCCGTCAAAGTAGCCGAAGACCTGATGCTGGTCGCTTTCGATGACGAGGGCGCTGGTCAGGCTGGCCCGGTCCAGGGCAGGGGTGAAGGTCAGGTTCAGACGGCCTTCATTGTCCGCGACCGTCCATGGCTTCAGAAAATCGTCCCTGCCGTCCGGGGTCTGCGGAATGAAAAACTCCACCTTGTCCAGCTTGAAGGCCCTGCCGCCGTAGAAGAGCATGTTCTCGCTGGCGGCGCTGACGTCGCCGAAGCCGTAGCCCAGATTGAAGCCGAAGGGCACGCCGTCCAGACGGGCGCTCAGGCTGCTCCAGTACCAGGTGTTTTTGTACGTCCATACGCCCCGGCCCCAGTCCAGCACCGCCATGGAATCTTCCTTGCGGAAGGGATAGACCCGTCCGTCAAAGACGACCTCGCCCTCGGAGGAGAGGCAGTTGATCTTCTGATTGTAGTAGAAGTGCCGGGGCTTGCCCGCAAAGGGCGTGGCGATCACCATGGAGTCCTCCGGCTCGTCTGTCAGCACCAGATGGGCCTTCAGGGACTTGCCGGGCTGAAAATTGCCCATCTGCGCGTCCAGCACCCGGACGCGGCCGTCGTTTTGAAAGCGGAGGAAGTAATCCCTGCCGCTGACGCAAACGTCCCCCCTGGCGCTGGTGGAGGGCAGGCCGGTCTTGCCCATGGGGAAGGCCCGCATGATGCTGCGGGTATGCTGCCAGCCTGCGTCTACGTCCAGCAGGGAAATGCTGTCCAGCCCCATGTAGCTGTTGTCCGCAATGGTCAGCGCCAGCACTTTGCTGCCGGAGGTCACGCAATAGTAGTCCCATTCCTTGATGCGCAGCGCTCCCGCCCGGATGGCGCTCCGGTCGTAGACGCGGCTCAGACGGGTCTGGTAGCCTTTTTCGATCAGTTGGCCCTGAGCGTCCAAAAGCGGGCCGTCGGTCATGCGAAACTGAGTGGACATCAAGCGCCTCCTTCCGGGCGGAAAGCCCTCGACTGCTTATTCCGCAGTGAAGCGGAAGATGGTGAAGGTGTCGTACTTGTCCTGAGGACGCAGCACGTAGCTTTCGAAATGGGGCTGATGGATCGCATCGGGATAGTGCTGGGTCTCCAGGCACACGCCTGCGTAGGGGCCGTAGTGAACGCCGCCCTTGCCGGTGTGGTCAAGCCCCTGGCCGGTGTAGCACTGCACACCGGGCTGGTCGGTGATCACGTCCATGCGCCGGCCGGTCTTGGGAGAGCGCAGGGTGGCGATCAGCTTGGTCTCCCGGTCCCGGCCCGCGCAGTAGTTGAAGTCCACTCCGCCCGCGTCCCGCATGACGGGATCCACGGGGGTCCTGGCCAGCACGTCGCCCAGCCGGACTTCCTCGGTGAAGTCGTAGGCCAGCCCCTTCTGGGGCAGCAGCCGTCCGGTGGGGATCAGCGCCGGGTCGGCCTCGGTGACACAGTCGGCGTTGATCTGCAGGGTCAGGTTCTCCACCGTGCCCGCGTCGTGGCCGTCCAGATTGAAATAGGCGTGGTTGGTCATGTTGCACAGGGTGGGCTTGTCGGTGACGGCCATGTAGTGGATGCCCAGCTCGCAGGCGTCGTTCCAGGTGTAGTCCACGGTCACGTCCAGCTTGCCGGGGAAGCCCTGATCGCCGTCGGGGCTGGTCAGGGTCAGCCGCAGGGTGTCGCCGTCCCGACCCTCGATGGGCTCGGCCTTCCACATCCGCTGGCTGAAGCCCTCCGGGCCGCCGTGCAGGTTGTTTTCGCCGTCGTTCTTGCCCAGCACGTAGTGGCGGCCCTCCAGATCGAACGCCGCGCCGCCGATGCGGTTGCCCACCCGACCGATGAGCGCGCCCATGCAGCCGCCCTTGCCGTCGTAGGTGTCCACCACATCAAAGCCCAGATTCACGTCGGCCAGCTTGCCATCCCGGTCGGGCACCACGATGCTGGTCACAATGCCGCCGAAGTCAATGACGCTGACGCTGGCTCCCTTGTGATTGGTAAGCGTATATTGGGTCACTTCCTCGCCGCGGGCGGTTTTGTCAAAATATTTCCGGGAGATACTCATGAGAAATGTCCTCCTTCCGAATGGAACCCTGTTGGGTTTCTGCTGTCCGCCATTTCCGTAGGAATGACGGACAGGCAGGTTCTTTCCTTATTGTAGTCCATGGAGCGGGATGGGTCAAGGGCGGGCTTTTTCTTCCGGCAAAAGCCGGCAGACCAGCGCGGTGAGCCGGTCTCCGGCCCGCTGGCAGAGCCGGTCGACCCGGCAGAGGGCGAAAAGCCGAACGCGCAGCCATTCCAGCGCCGCCGAACCGGCGAAGACTACCAGCCATACGCTAAACAGCGCCGGGAGGATCAGCAGGGTGGGCAGACTGCTGAATCCGGTCAGCCGCAGGACGATGAACACCCGGCGGAAAACAGGCTGATCGTGGATCAGATACACGCCCAGCGTCAACGGCGCGGCCCAGCGGATGAAGCGTTCCAGATGGCCCGACGGATGCAGCCGCAGGAACCACCGAAACAGCGCCAGCGAAGCCAGAAGCATCAACGGGCTGTTGTAGTGCAGCAGTTGATCGCCGTCCATAAGCGGCGTAATGCCCCGGGCCTTGAGCAGCAGCGCGGCGATCTGCCATCCGCCCGCGATCCCCACGCAGAGGAAGAAGCACAGCAGCGGCTTCCAGTTGGAACGGGCGGGCGAACCATACCGCCGCAGCCAGGCGCCCAGCAGGTACAGGACGCACAGCCAGCCCACGTGATACCCGCCGCTCAGGCTCAGCGATTCCGCCGCGGAGGGCGTCAGGGTGAAAAGGACAGCGCAGCCCAGCAGCGTCAACGTCAGCTGACGGCGGGAAAGCCGCTCCACGGCAGCGCGCAGGGCGGGGGACAGCACATACAGGCCGAAATAGGCCGTCAGGTACCAGTATTCTTGCGAACCAATCGGCAAAAGAGCCGTGCGCCAGTCCGCCGCCGTGACCGGGGTCAGCGGCGACAAAAGCGCCGTCAGCACCACGCCGGTAAACCATGCCTGCACCCAAAGCCCTACCAGCCGCGCCGGACGAAACCGTCCGCTGCCGCCGTAGCCGGAGATCAGCCCGTACAGGTTGACCGCGCAGTAAGCGAAGGCGTTCAGCAGGCGCATGGCCGCATCCGTGGGCCCGGGGCTGGGAAAGACAGCCAGCAGCCCGCCGTGGGCCAGCAAATGGTGCAGCACGATCATGCCGGTGGCCACGATCCGCAGCAGCTCGATCCCCATATGGCGCGGGGCTTTTTCCGTGGAAGGATTTGAAGCGTTCATAAGTGTACTCCATTTTCTTTGGTCGGGATGGTTTCATTATACGGCCTTTTGCCGCCGCGTCAACCGGGGGAAAAGCGACAGGCCCTCCCGCACGGGAGGGCCTGTGCAATCAAGAAGCGTTGAGAGCGGAGACGACGGGCGGCGCTTAACGTTCCAGATAGGCCAGCAGCAGCTTTTTGCCGCCATCCACGTCCCGCAGATCGATGACCTCGCAGGCGCTGTGGACGTTGCGGCAGGGGATGGACAGGGTGCAGACGCGAACGCCGCCGCGGGTCAGCTGCATGGCTCCCGCGTCAGTGCCGCCGAAGGGGAGCACTTCCCGCTGAGTGGGCACGCCCGCTTTTTCGCCGGCAACCAGCAGCTCCCGAACCAGCTCCGGGTTGGAAATGCTGCCCCGATCCATGATCTTGACGCAGATGCCCTCGCCCAGCTTCACGGCGGGCAGCTTGTCCTCGGGCGTGTCGCCGTTGGCGGTCACGTCCAGCGCAATGCCCACGTCCGGCTCCACGCCGTAGGCGGCTGTCTTTGCGCCGCGGAGTCCCAGTTCCTCCTGCGTGGAGAACACGGCGATGACCGTGTCCTTCACAGAAGGCAGATCGCTGAGCAGGCTGACCAGCAGCGCGCAGGCCACCCGGTCGTCCATGGCGGGGGCGGAGACCCGATGCTGCCCCAGCCGGAAACAGTCGTTGGCGTAAACGGCCACGTCGCCCACCTGCACCATGGACAGGGCTTCCTCTGCGTCCTTCGCGCCGATGTCGATGTAGAAATGCTTCATGGCGACCGTCTCGCCCTCCTTCAGGGGCTGACGCACCAGCACGCCCTGTACGCCGTTTTCAAAGCTGACGTGCCGGGTCTGGCTGACGGCGGGATTGATGCCGCCTACGGGAGCTACCCGCAGGAAGCCTTCTTTTTCCACAGCGGCCACGATAAAGCCGATGTGATCCATATGAGCGGAGAGCATGATGCGTTTCCCGTTGGGGTCGGTGCCGTTTTTGACGCAGATCAGATTGCCCATGTTGTCCCGGCGGACGCTGTCCACATGGCTGCGAACCAGTTCTTCGATGACGTCGGCGACGGGCGTTTCCCGGCCGGAAGCGCCGTAGGCGGAGGTCAGAGTTTTCAGAAGTTCATACATAGCTTGATTCCCCCGATCAATTTGTTTCAGTATAAGTCAGCGGGTCAGATAGGCTTTCGCCAGCAGGTATTGGGCTTCCACGTCCTCCAGACAAAGCACGGTGGACGGAGAGTGGATGTAGCGGCAGGGAACGCTGAGCACGCAGACCTTGGCGCCGCAGCCCGTCCGCTGAATGGGGCCGCTGTCGTTGCCGCCCGCCACGGCCATTTTCACCTGATGAGCAATGCCGCTGCCCTCGGCCAGACGCAGCAACTCCGCAAACAGTTCCGGCTGCGCTATGGAGGCTTTGTCCATAAAGCTGACGGCCACGCCCTTGCCCAGCCGGCAGACCTTCCGGGTCTCGTCCTGCTCGCCCGCGTCGTTGGCGGTGGTGCCCTCCAGAATCAGGGCCACGTCGGGCTGAATGCGGAAGGCCGCGCCGTAAGCGCCACGGCTGCCTACTTCTTCCTGACAGGTGAAGGCGAACCACGTATCGCAGGTCACATCGGCGTGCAGAAGCCGCAGCAGGTTGTAGCAGCCCACCCGGTCGTCGCCCGCCTTGCACAGCAGGCACCCGTCGCCGATGGGGGTGGAGGGGGTGGCAAAGGTGATGGGCGTTCCCTCCGGGGCCTTGGCCAGCGCTTCGTCTTTGTCCTTCGCGCCGATATCCACATAAAGGTTTTCAATGGGCAGCACGTTTTTACGGTCGGCGGCGCTCTGCAGGTGGATCGCCATCGCGCCGATCACGCCGTTCAGAGCCTCCTGCGCGGGCTTTCCGTCCCGGGCGGGCACGTCGTAGCCCACCTTGACCCGCTTGCTCACCAGCACCCGGGGATCGACGCCGCCGATATTCCGCACCTGCAGAAGCCCGTCGTCCGCAGCGTTGATGACCATCAGACCCACCTCGTCCATGTGGGCGGCCACCATCACCCGCGGCGCGTCCGCTTTTCTGCAGGCCTTGTGGGCGATCACGTTACCCGTTCGGTCGATCTTCACATTTTCCTCGCCCAGTACTTCCGCACATTCCCGGAAAATGGCCATGCGCACCAGTTCTTCCCGGCCGCTGATGCCCTGCATTTCACAAAGCCTGCTCAGTTCCATAAGCCATCCTCCCATTTCTCGTCAATGCCCGCCACAAACAGCGCCAGCAGACGGCCGCATTCGGACAGGGTGTTCATGTCCAACAGCTCCACGCTGGTGTGCATGTACTTCACCGGCAGACTGAGCAGTACGCAGGGAACGCCCGCCCGGGCGATCTGCACGTCGTCCGCGTCGGTGCCGGTACTGCGCTCCGTATGCTCACAGTTGAGGGTGACGCCGTTTTCCTTGGCCGTCTGCTTCAGCCGTTCCAGCAGCCGGTGCTGCACATAGGGGCCGTAAGCGGTGGCAGGCGCGTCCAGCGGGCAGGTGGTATCCGGCGGACACTGGGGCGTGGGAGCGAAGGTCACGTCCAGCACCACGGCCAGATCGGGGTCTACGGTATAGGAAGCTACCGCCGCGCCCCGGCCGCCGACTTCCTCCTGACTGGAAGCCACAAAGTAAATATCGCACATATGCTGCATTTTCTGGAGCCATTCCGCGGCCAGCAGAAGGCATCCCACGCAGGAGCGGTCGTCCACGGTCTTGGCGGCGGCACGGTGGTTCAGCAGCTTGACGGCGGGGCCCTGCAGGGTAATGAGGTCGCCGATGTTCACCAGCTTTTTCACTTTTTCCGGGGCCATGCACAGGTCGACGAACAGTTCCTCCCGGGTATAGGCCTTCGTTCGATCCTCGGCGCTCATCAGGTGGGGCGGCAGCGCGCCCACCACGCCGTTCAGCTTTCGCGTTTCCCCCTCGCCGGTGGCGTGAACCGTCACCGTGGAGGCGGGCAGGATGCGGGGATCCACGCCGCCGACGGAGCCCATGCGCAGGGTGCCGTCCGGCAGAATGTCGGACACCATCAGGGCGATCTCGTCCTGATGGGCGCAGAGCATCACCCGGGGAGCGGGGGAGCCGTCAGGCGTGGGCAGAGTGGCCTTTTTGACGGCGATAACGTTGTACAGCGCGTCGATGGTCACGCTGTCGCACAGGGGGCGGAAGCGCTCGCTCAGCCACTGGGCCACGGAAGCCTCGTGGCCGCTGGGCCCGTGCTGAGCCGCCATGCCTTCCAGATATGCAAAGATGTCCATAGATCGTTCAGCCTTTCTTTTGTTGTTGAGGAAAACAGCCCTATTGGCCGTTCCATTATACTGGTTTCTTCTCCCGGATGCAACCAGAGCGGCAACTGTGCTATAATACCTCCGTGGAACGAAAGAAGCGAAAGGAAGACCGAAGCCATGAACAAGATGCTGACCACGCTGTGCTATCTGGAAAAGGACGGGCGCTACCTGATGCTGCACCGCACCAAAAAGAAAAACGACATGAACCACGACAAGTACATCGGCGTGGGCGGCCATCTGGAACAGGGCGAATCCCCGGAGGAATGCATCCTGCGGGAAGTTCGGGAGGAAACAGGCTATACGCTGACCCGCTTTCGGCTGCGGGGCGTGATCACCTTCGTCATTGACGATCTGGACGAATATACCTTTTTGTATACCGCCGACGGCTTTGAAGGCCAGCCCATCCCCTGCACGGAGGGCGACCTCCAATGGATCGAAAAAGAGAAGATCGGCAGCCTTCCCCTGTGGGAGGGGGACAAGCTTTTCTTCCGGCTGCTGGAGGAGCGGCAGGACGTATTCTCGTTGAAATTGACCTACATCCACGACGCGCTGACAGCCGCCGCCGTGGACGGGCGGGAAATTTCATTGGAAAAATAAAAACACCGGCGCGGGAGAGAATATCTTTCGCGCCGGTGTTGCTTTTTACCACAGCAGCCGGTCGGGGTCGCCCTTGTGATCGACGGACTCCGCCAGATTGTTGGCGTGGTCGGCGATGCGTTCCAGATTGTTGAGCATATCCAGATAGAGCATTCCGTTTTTCGGCGTGCATTTTTTGTTTTTCACCCGGTCCACATGGTGAGCGGCCAGCGTCTCGCACAGCTCGTCCACGTGGCTTTCCCGGTCGAAGACCTCGTTCAGATCCTCCGGGTCGTCCAGCTGCTTGTCCACAATGCGGACGCTCTTTTCCAGCATTTCCGTCACAATGCCGGACAGGTTCTCGATCTCATGCTCGGCCTTGGCGGAGAAGCGGCTCTTTTCCTTGCGTCGGGCCGCGCCGATCTCCATGATGTTGGTGGCGTGGTCGCCAATGCGTTCCAGATCGTTGACCACGTGGAACAGGGAGCCGGTCAGGTGCACGTCGCCGGTGCTGAGCTGCAGGCCCTTGACCTCGATCAGCTCCCGGGTGATCTCCTCGTTGAGGAAGTCGATGACTTCCTCCCGGTTGTCAAACTCCGACGGATCCATGGATTTGGGGGAGAAGAAGTAGTCCATGGCAAAGTGATAGTTGGTCATGACGATGTCCGCCATGCGCATGACTTCCTTAAAGAGCTGCTCCACCGCCACGGGCGGGGTGGACAGAAGGCGGCTGTCGAAATATTTGAGCCGCATAGGTTCCTGAGGCTTGTCCTCGCCGCGTACCAGAAGGTACGCCAGCTTTTCCAGTACGCCGCTCAGGGGCAGAAGCAGCAGCGTCGTGACCAGATTGAAGCCCACATGGGCGATGGCGATCTGCAGACGGATATTGTCCCCGGCAAACAGGGCGATCCAGTCCGCCAGCGGCAGGAACGCCGCGAGGATCAGGAAGATCACTGTGCCGATGACGTTGAACAAAAGATGCACCACGGCGGCCCGCTTGGCAGTGCGGTTGGTGCCCACGGCGGCCAGCAGACAGGTGACGCAGGTGCCGATGTTCTGGCCGAACAGAATAAACAGCGAGGTATTCAGGCTGACGGCTCCTGCCGCAGCCAGCGACTGCAGAATGCCGATGCTGGCCGCGCTGCTTTGCAGAAGGGCCGTCACCAGCGCACCCACCAGTACGCCCACCACCGGGTTGGCGGCGTAGACCATCATATCCTGAAAGCCCTTCCAGTCCCGCAGAGGCTCCATGGCGGAGGACATCATGTCCATGCCCAGAAACAGCATGCCCAGACCCATGGCGATCTGTCCGCCCAGCTTGACGGCGGGGCGATTGCCCGCCAGCTGCAGCACCGCGCCGATGGCGGTGAAGATAATGGCGAAGTCGATCTCCACCGACAGCATCAGCGAGGTAATGGTGGTGCCGATGTTCGCGCCCATGATGACGCCGATGGCCTGACTTAATTGCAAAAGACCCGCGTTCACAAAGCCGACCACCATGACGGTGGTTGCGCTGCTGGACTGAATGACGGCGGTGATGAAAGCGCCGATCAGGACAGCGGTCAGCTTGTTGCGGGTCAGAATTTCCAAAAGGTGCTTCATGCGGTTGCCTGCCGCGGTCTCCAGACCATCGCCCATGGTCTTGATGCCGAAGAGAAACAGGCCCAATCCTCCCATGAGGGACAATACCATCGTTGCGTTCATGCGCAATCCTCCTGTGCATGTGCCGCGTTCCGTCTTCCAACGCGGCCTTCCATTTTTGCTCCGATTTACAACGCCTAGCAGTTTACCATATGCCCTCCCCTGTTGTAAAGAGTCCTGTTTTTCCCTGTAACGTCCGCGAAAACGGTCGAAGTTTGGCGGTTTTTGGCCGAACAGGGCAAAATGCGAACTTTGTACAAAGAAGCACCTTGTTTTTTGGTAAATGAAATCATATAATAGAAGCGTTGCATCTGGGTCTGTGGTTGAAAGCCGATGCCAGACGCGGGCAAAGCGGTCCACGTAAGCCGGGCAAAGCCCCGGTGAGCATGGCGCGTTCTAGAAGTAAGTCCGGCCGCCGCAAGACGGCGAGAGAGGGCGCGTAGGGCGCCGAAGCGATGAGCAAACCCTCCAGCCGGCGAGTGTGGGGTCAAAAACCAGGTCAGCCAGATGCACCAATTTAAACGGAAGTGGAGGATCCCCAAAATGTACCAGGACAAAACGCTTGTGTGCCGTGACTGCGGCGCTGAGTTCGTGTTCACCGCCGGTGAACAGGAATTCTATGCGGAGAAAGGTTTCCAGAACGAGCCTACCCGCTGCAAGGAATGCCGCACTGCCCGGAAGGCCAGCCGTGCCAATGCGCCACGCGAATCCTACGAAACGGTGTGCGCCGCCTGCGGCAAGCCCACCACCGTCCCCTTCGTGCCCAAGAGCGACCGGCCCATCTATTGCAGCGAATGCTTCGCCGCTCACCGTCACGGCTGAGTAAGCCGAAGGTCAGGGAAAAATCTTTTGCGGAAGAGTTTTTTTCACCGTTGATTTTCAAAACAAGGAAACCAAAACGGAATCATCACGCCCCGGGCTTCGGTCCGGGGTTTCTGTTTGCCAAAAAGGGTGCGAAGCACCGAGGACGAGGACAGCCCTGAAAGGGCTACCGCAGTCCGAAGCCCGCGACGCAAAGCGGGGCGGGCCGCCAAAAAGGGTGCGAAGCACCGAGGGCGAGCACGCCGCGCAGTGGCAGCGCAGTCCGAAGCACGCGACGCGAAGCGGGGCAGGCCGCTAAAAAGGGTGCGAAGCACCGAGGGCGAGCACGCCGCGCAGCGGCAGCGCAGTCCGAAGCCTGCGACGCGAAGCGGGGCAGGCCGCAAAAAGGGTGCGAAGCACCGAGGACGAGCACGCCGCGCAGCGGCAGCGCAGTCCGAAGCCTGCGACGCGAAGCGGGGCGGGCCGCCAAAAAGGGTGCGAAGCCCGTAACCCGCAGGGGAACGGGCTGTCGGAGGGCTTTTTACATTCACTTTCCCTAAAAAATAAATTACGTATTGACAACGGCACTCTATGGATATAAACTACCGTCTATATAGAGGATTCTCTATATAGACGGTAAAGGAGTCGAAACCATGAACTGCTTTCAGGCATCCATTCCCATTATGAAAGCCCTCTGCGACGAGACCCGTCTGCAGATATTAAGTATGCTTTCCGAACGGGAAATGAACGGCTGCGAGATCCACCGGGCCTTCGACTGCACCCAGCCCACCATCAGCTACCATATGAAGGCGCTGGTGGACGTGGGGCTGGTGCACGCCCGGCGGGAAGGCTGCGCCACGGTATACACCATCAATCGAGAAATTTGGCCCGGGGTAGAGGCGCTGCTGCACGCCATCTGCCGGGCCGTGAAGGGAGAAAAGGCCCGTGAGTGAACAAACGCCGCTGCTGCGACTGGAAAACCTGTGCAAGGACTATGGGCAGGGGATGATCCTGCATCACCTGAATCTGGATATTGAACAGGGAGAATTTTTGACCCTGCTGGGCCCCTCTGGCTGCGGAAAGACCACCACTTTGCGGATGATCGCCGGACTGGAAAGAGTGACCGAGGGCCGGGTCTGGCTGGAGGGCCGGGACATTACCCAACTGCCGCCGGAAAAGCGGCCGCTGAACACGGTGTTCCAGAGCTACGCCCTGTTCCCCCACATGAATGTGTTTCAAAACATCGCCTATGGGTTAAAAGTAAAGGGGATGAAAAAGGCGGAGCAGAAGGAACGGGTGGAGGAAGCCCTGCGGCTGGTGCGCCTGTCCGGGTATGAAAAGCGGATGCCTTCCCAGCTGAGCGGCGGTCAGCGCCAGCGGGTGGCCATCGCCCGGGCGGCGGTGCTGCGGCCCAAGGTGCTGCTGCTGGATGAGCCCCTGGGCGCGCTGGATCTGAAGCTGCGTCAGCAGATGCAGACGGAGCTGAAACGGATGCAGCAGGAAATGGGCATTACCTTCGTTTATATCACTCACGATCAGGAGGAAGCCCTGAACATGTCCACCCGGATCGTGATCCTTCGGGAGGGAAGGGTGGAACAGATCGGCACACCGGAGGAGGTCTACGAGCATCCGCAGACGCTGTTCGCCGCCGGGTTCATCGGCCAGAGCAACCTGCTCAAGGGCCGGGTGACCGCCGCCGGCCCGGAAAACCGGCTGACCCTGCAGGTGGAGGACGTAGAGCTGCCCGCAATCGCCGACCGTCCCTTTGCCGTGGGCGACCGGGCGGTGCTGTGCCTGCGACCCCAGCGGGTACGCTACGGCTTCCAGCCCCAGCACCAGATGGAATTGCAGGGCGTAATCCGGCAGAAATACTATTCCGGCGGGATGCAGCATACGCTGATCGCCCTCAGCGACCGGCTGACGGTCAACGCCGTGACGCAGGCTTCCGAAATGGATCAGTTCCAGATCGGTGACCGGGTGTACGTGGGCTGGAATCAGACCCACGCGCCGGTGGTGCCCGACGAAAAGCTCGATTTGGAAGCCGCCGAGGGGGGAAAGGGATGAACCGTAAGGACAAACGCTTCGCCCTGCTGCTGAAGCTGCCCCTGTACCTGTGGACGGTGCTGTTCGTGCTGGCGGCGCTGGGCTACGTCATCGGCCTGAGCCTGCAGAGCCGGGGCGAGCTGATCGGCGTGTCCGGTCAATGGACGCTGGACAACTACGCCCGCCTGCGGGAACCTCAGTATTTTCAGGTGCTGGTGAACAGTCTGCGGCTGGCGGCGCTGACCACGCTGCTGTGCGCCCTGATCGGCTACCCCTTCGGCTACCTGATGGCCCGGCTGAAACCGGCCTCCCGTTCCATCGTCACGCTGCTGCTGGTGGTGCCCTTCTGGACCAATTCCCTCATCCGTATTTACGGCTGGCGCATTTTGCTCATCGGCAACGGCCCCATCAATACCCTGCTGATGAATCTGGGCTGGATTCAGCAGCCGCTGAAGCTGCTGAACACCGAGGGCGCGGTGTTCCTGGGCATGGTATACGCGCTGGTGCCCTTCATGATCCTGCCGTCCTCCACGGCGGTGGAAAAGCTGGACTATTCCGTGGTGGAGGCGGCCCGGGATCTGGGCGCCAGCCCGCTGCACGCTTTTTTCACCGTAACCGTGCCCCTGACCCTGTCTGGACTGATGGCGGGCTGCGTGCTGGTGTTCATCCCCTCCACGGGGCTGTTCTTCTTAAACGACCTGCTGGGCGGCAGCAAGACCATGCTGGCGGGCAACCTGATCCAGAGCCTGATGAAGAGCCGGGATCTGCCCATGGCCTCGACCCTGAGCGTGCTGATGCTGGCCGTCACCGGCGTGGTCATCGCCCTGTACCGCAAGGCGGGCGGCGACGCAGACGGCCTCGGCCTGTTTTGAAGAGGAAAAAACGGATGAAAAAACATTCCTTCGGCTCCAGGCTCTTCCTCGGATTGGTGCTGCTGGTGCTGTACCTGCCCATTGTGGTGGTGGTGATCTATTCCTTTAACGACAATTCCGCCCGGATCCCGCTGGCCTTTACCGGCTGGACGACCCGCTGGTACGGCGAGCTGCTGGACGGCAAGGGCGGCTACGGCCCGGCGCTGGCCATGAGCCTGCGGGTGGCGCTGTGGTCAGTGCTTCTGTCCGTAGCCATCGGCAGTCTGGGCGCGGTGGGTATGACCCGCAGCGCTCTGGGCTTCCGGGGCAGGCCGGGCCGGTTCGACCGCTTCATGGAGGCCTTCTCCATCCTGCCCATCATGATCCCGGAAATTGTTCTGGGCCTTGCCTTCATGGTCATCTTTAACGCGCTGAGCATTCGGGACAACGTGGCCCGGCTGGTGCTGGCCCACACCACCTTTTGCATTCCCTACGTGTTCCTGTCGGTCAAGAGCCGGCTGGTGGGCATGGATCAGTCCCTGTTCGATGCGGCCCGGGATTTGGGTGCAACGCCCCGGCGGGTGCTGTGGGATATCACCCTGCCCCTGTGCCGCCCCGCGATCCTGAGCGGCGCGTTTCTGGCGCTGGCCATGAGCCTGGACGATTTCGTCATCAGCTTCTTCGTCTACGGCGCGGGTGAGGGCACGCTGCCCCTGAAAATTTATTCCAGTGTGAAGGTGGGGGTCAGCCCCCGGGTCAACGCGCTGTGTTCGCTGATGATCGCCGTCGTATTTCTGGCCGTGGCGACCCAGCGGTACGTACAGGCCGTGCGGAAGGCAAGGGAAAAACGTCAGGCGGAATCGTAACGTCTGCGTCCCGTATTTGGCGGGAAATCCATCTCTGTGATCTCCGGGCTTTGCCCGTGATCGAATAGAACAATGCGTTTCCATGGAAACTCAGAAAGGGGTTTTGAACATGAAAAAAGGATTGTCTCTGCTGCTGGCCCTTGCGCTGGCCGTGCTGGCGCTGCCTGCGCTGGCCGAGGGAACCAAAACCGTCAACGTGCTCAGCTGGGAGGGTTATGTGGATGAGGATACCATTCAGGCTTTCGAAAATGAGACGGGCATCGACGTGGTGTGGTCACCCATGGACTCCATCGACGACATGCTGCTGAAAGTGACCCAGTCCGGCGGCGAGGGCTACGACCTGATCCTGACCAGCGACTATTCGCTGGACATCCTGCGTCAGGCGGGGCTTTTGCAGGAACTGGACAAGAGCCTGCTGCCCAACTACGAAAACCTGAACCCGCTGTACCTGAACCAGTACTTCGACCCGGACAATCAGTACGTGATCCCCTACGTGGCGGGCTGCCCGCTGATCGTGTACGACCCGGAGCGGGTGCCCTTTGAGATCACCGGCTACGAAGATCTTTGGAACGAAAGCCTGACCGACTCCGTGGCCTGCTTGGAGCAGTATCGGGTGCTGATCGGCGTGACGCTGAAGACCCTGGGCTACAGCATGAACGAGACCGACCCGGACATTCTGGCCCAGGCCAAGGAAAAGCTGATGCCCCTGTACAAGAACATCCGCACCTTTGGCGATATGGAGGCCTATGCCGCCATGCAGAGCGGCGAAGCCAGCGTGGGCTTCCTGTTCACGCCCTTTGCCAGCCTGCTCATGCAGGAGTTCCCCCAGTACAAGCTGGTGTACCCCAAGGAGGGGCTGGGCTTCGGCATCGACGGCTTCGTGCTGACCGCCGCCTCCCAGAATGTGGAAAGCGCCCATGCGTTCCTGAACTACCTGATGGACGCGAAGGTGGCCGCCCACGACGCGGAATATCAGGCATATATGTGCGTCAACAAAGCCGCCGAGGCGGAGCTGAGCGCCGACTACTGGGCCAACCCCGCCTACAATCCCCCGGAAGAAATGCTGAAAAACGCGGAGTATGTGAAGAACATCGGCGATGCGGAATCCCTCTACGCGGACATCTACGCCGCCTTTAAGCTGCAGTAACAGCCGCGATACGGAAGGAAGGCTCACCATGCTGATTCAAAACGCGAAAGCCTTTATCGACGGAAAATTTCAGGAAAAGACCGACCTTCTGATCCGGGACGGCCGGATCAGCGCCATCGGCACCGGGCTGGCGGCGGAGGGCGAAGAATTGCTTGATCTGGGCGGCGACCTGCTGCTGCCCGGCTTTGTGGACGTTCATATCCACGCCTTCAAGGGCATGGACGCCATGCAGGGCGAGGAAGCCGTCCGCCACATGAGCCGGGAACTGAAAAAGGTGGGTGTGGCGGCGTTCCTGCCCACCACCATGAGCGCCAGCCCGGAGGACACGGTTCGGGCCCTCGCGGGCGTGAAGGCCGTCATGGAGCGGCCCGAGCCCGACGGAGCCATCGTGCTGGGCGCTCACATGGAAGCACCGTTTCTGGCGGAGGCCAAGGCGGGCGCACAGCTGAAACAGTATTTTGCTGACCCCAACGAGGAAAACTGGCAGCGCTACACCGGCGGGCTGGAAAGCGTCGTGCGGCTTATCACCATGGCTCCGGAGCGGGCGGGCGCACTGGCGTTTATCTCCGCCCTGACGAAGAAGGGCATTACCGTCAGTATCGGCCATACCACCGCCGATGCGGAAACCACCCACGCGGCGGCGGAGGCGGGCGCAACTCACGTGACCCACACCTTCAACGCCCAGACGCCCCTGAATCACCGGGCCCCCGGCGTGCCCGGCGCGGCGCTGGTGGACGACCGGCTGCAGTGCGAGGTCATTTCCGACGGCATCCACCTGCACCCGGACATTGTAAAGCTCATCATTCGGACGAAGGGCAAGGAAAAGCTGGTGGCTATCACCGACGCCATGGAGGCCGCCGGAATGCCCGACGGTCAGTATCAGCTGGGCGGTCAGGAGGTCTTTGTCCACGAAGGCGCGGCCCGTCTGAAGGACGGCACGCTGGCGGGCAGCACTCTGACCATGATCCGTGCCTTCCAGAACCTGATACGTTTCGGCGCGACCCCCGAGGAAGCGGCGCTGATGACCACCAAGACCCCGGCCCTGTCCATCGGCAACGAAGAACTGGGCGAGATCGAGCTGGGCGCGCCCGCGATCTTCAGCCGCTTTGATGAAAATTACGCCTTCAAGGGCACAGTGGGCTGAAAAAGTTCATTTTCCAACAAAGCCGGTGGTGCAGATGGGAAAACCATTTGCATCGCTGCTTTGGATCAGCTGAACGAAAAAATTTTATTTTCTAAAAAACGAAGGGAACCGTCTGACAGGCGGTTCCCTTGCTGTTTATATACGCTGCTTTTGATATTCGGTTCCCCATGCCTCCATGGAAGCGATGATCGGCTTCATGGACAAACCCAGCTCGGAAAGGGCATATTCCACTCTCGGCGGCACTTCGGGGTAGACGGTTCGGGTAATCAGCCCGTCGTTTTCCAAAGAGCACAGACTGTCCGTCAATACTTTCTGGCTGATTCCGTCCAGATCTTTTTTCAGCTCGTTGAATCGCCAGGGACGCGCCAGCAGGTTTCGGATAATGAGCAGCTTCCATTTGCTTCCGATCAGGGAAACGGTAGTCGCTACCGGGCAGGCGGGCATTTCCTTTTTCGTCAGCATGGCGGCACCTCCAAGGAATGAGTATAGATTGATTATAATGCAAAAGCCTTTGTTTTTCAAAGGGTTACTTTTTCGTGACTGGGTAATCATTTTGTGCGTACTTTTTTTGAGACGCGGGCGGGCTACAATCAAACTGCAAGCGAGAAAGCTGCTTGACAAAAATCAATGGAGGAAAACAAAAATGGCACTTTCGAATTTGTTTGGATGGAACCCTGCGGCAGAGAGGGAACCCGCCACAGCCTGCGGCGCGGGAGACAAGCCCGCTGAGAAACCCGCCGCCTGCGGTTCTGCCTGCGGCGCGGGGGACAAGCCCGCTGAAAAGCCCGCTGCTTGCGGTTCGGCTTGCGGCGCTGGCGACAAGCAGTAAGAAACGGGATACACCCCAAGAAAAACTTGGGGCGTATTTCCGAGAGAACAGCGGACAGTGTGCTTTCGGAAGTGCGTCCCATGGGAGCAGGGAGGACAAGATGAAACAATATTTTTCTTTTCAATGGCACATTACGGATGATTGCGACCAGCGCCGGCGGAAGGCAGGACGTGATCTTCGCCGTCTGTCAGGACAGGGAGATCAACGAGCGCCTTGGCAGGATCAAGCGGGCCAATTCCCATCCCCGCATGGCGACAGCGGCCAGCTATGTTTCCCGGGAACAGCCCAGCATCGCGGACGACCCGAAGCTGACGAACGCTTTCTACGACGCGCCGACCGTCATTACGTTCTTTGCGCCGAAGCAGTTTTTATTTTCGGTGGACGACTGCGCGGTCGCAGCGGAAAACATGATGCTGGCGGCGGACGCTTTGGGGATCGGCTCCTGCTATATCGGGCAGGGCTGGCCTGCGTTTGCCGACCCCTACGGGCAGGAAGTGTTGAAAAACTGGCGCATTCCTACGGATCACTACGCCGTGATGCAGCTCGTTCTGGGCTATCCCCGCGAGGGCGACCGGCACCCCACACCCAAGCCAAGAAAGGAAGACCGGGTCCTTTATATCCGGGAAAGATGAGACTCCCCTGCTAAAACAGCAGTAATGCTGCCGAGCAGGCCTATCGTTTCGCTCCATATTCGAGTGTATCAGAAAGGCCTAAAATAATGGAAACGCCTAAATGATTCGACTTGTTGACACCCCTGAGCTTTATGTTAAAATGTTAATGGTTTTATTTGAACTGAATCGAGTCTGTTTCGGATAGACAAAAAACCTGAACATTTGAGATTGTTAAAAGCGCATGGGAGGTACGGATATGAAGGAGATTAGAAAGCGCGGAAGCTATAGGTTGAAAAAGCAAATCCTTAGTGCGCTTTTATCGGCTGTGGTGATCGTTGGAATATTCTCGGGCTGCCGCAATGGTCTGGCAGAACAAACCGCCCCTACGCAAAGCACATTTCCAACTCAAAAGCAGGAATCAACGGTTCAGGACATCCTGGAGTATGGTGCTTCTGTTTCTGAAGAGAAAGCTGAAACAGTACGCGCAAGAGAAATGGGGTTAATTCCTCAAGAATGGGAAAAAGACCTTTCGTCTGAAGCGGATTTTACGGGGTTCTATCAGTTGATGACTTCACTCGTTATGCTGTGCGATGAGTCGGCTTTACCTGTTTTACAGCAAAATGTGGATACATCCGCATTCCCACAGAGAACAATGCGGAGGGATGACGGACTCATCTTACTGATGCTGACAGCGGAAGCTTTGGGTTACAACTGTTATAACGCTCGTGAGTATTGGTTTTGTACGGAATATCTCGTAAACTATGATTTGATTTTCTTACAGCTTTCCTGGGACTATCCTTACTGTGATACAACTCGTGAAATTCCTATGTATTTTTCGGAAGTGGGTGGAGAGGAAGATCCCATTGGCAACGTAGTCTTTTCTGCTATATACTGGATGCAGCGCCGTATGGATCTTCGTCAAATTGTCCATTTTTTGGATTGTGACGAGGAACTGAATTTTCACCTGAATGATGCTCTCACCCGCGAGGACGCCGTTGCGGCGATCGTGCGTTTGTACAACTCTGGAGCGCTTTATGTACCTGAAACCAGAAAAATCACGAAGGAAGATGAAGCAATTCTTGCAGAAGCAGAATTGACGAAACAAGCAATCCTTATGAACGCCGATGAACTGATTTGTGAAGGAACGGCCTATTATGTGTCCAACGACGGCAACGATGAGAACAATGGTCTTTCTCCTCAAACGGCTTGGGCGACCTTACAAAAGGTAAATTCCGCCCGCTTTTCCCGCGGCGACGGCGTGTACTTTGAGCGCGGCGGTACATGGAGAGGACAGCTTTGGGCGCAGGAAGGAGTTATTTACTCTGCTTATGGTGAGGGGGCTAAGCCTAATATTTTTGCTTCGCCTGAAAATGGAGCGGATGCAAGCAAGTGGTCTTTGCTGGATGGCACGGATCATATCTGGGTCTATCATGCGGATATGATGGATTGCGGTATTCTTGTATTCAATGATGGCGAAAGTTGGGGCACAAAGGTGAAGCCTTCCTACATGGACGGCTATTTATCCACAATCAACAAGGAGCAGCCCTTTGACGTTAAAAAAGAACTGACCGAAGACTTGATGTTTTTTTCCGAGGCGAACAGTATCCTCTACGATGGAGCGCCTTTCCGATATACTGTAATGGATACGTGCGATCATGGAGAATATCCGGAAAATGTTGTCGGCACGCTTTATTTGCGCTGCGATGCCGGTAATCCCGGCGAAGTGTTTGACAGTATTGAATTTGCGGTAAGAGAGAATATTATATTGCCTGCAAATGATACGGTATTCCACAATCTTTGTTTGCGATATACGGGCGCACACGGTATTTTTGGCGTATCTATGAGATACGATGTATCCTTCTGTGAAATCGGATGGGTCGGCGGCTCTCCGCAGTACTATCGATACGACAATGGGGAGCCTGTCATTTTCGGCAACGGTGTGGAATGCGATGGAAGTTACGACCATTTCTCTGTGACGGATTGTTATATCTATCAGTGCTATGATGCGGGCGTTTCCAATCAGGATCCATCGGAACCGTCGGAGGTGCTCGGTCACGAAGAAACAGAGTTTGTAGATATAATTCAGCAAAATATCACTTATGCCAGAAATGTTTTTGACTATGTGGATATGCCGATTGAGATTTTCTTTACGTTAGAAGATGATGTGGGGTATGGTCGGCATAGGATGGAAAATGTCCTGATCGAAGATAATTATTTCCTGTATACAGGCTATGGCTGGTATATGGGAGCCAAGGACGGCAGCGGCTCTGCCTACATGGGACACGGCGCACCGAATGCTTCGGAGAATTTCCGTATCGTCAACAACGTGTTCTATCTCAGCAGCGGTCCACTGTTGACAACCGGCGCTCCGAAGAAATGGCTGCCGACGCTGGACGGAAATACTTATGTGCAGGGCGAGGGCGGTATCCTGGCTGCATGGCCTGGAGAAGAAGGATATCAAATAAACTATCCGTATTATTATACGGCGCAGCGGGACGCCGTAACGGAAGTGATCCGAACTATTCTTGGAGACGAAAACGGAATTGCTTTGGAAAACTAAATGAACAGTGTTATGGGTGCGAAACCGGCGCACTCCGCACCCAAGCCAAGAAAGGAAGACTGGGTTCTTTATATCCGTGAAAACCAAAGCCAACCGAAGATCGGCTGAATGAAAATGCCCCGGCGTGAGTTTCGTCACGCCGGGGATTGTCATATCAATGGAACTTATCCGTCCGCCTTCGCCGCTTCCCGTTCTTCCATCTGCCGCCGGTACACGGCGCACAGGGTCTCCACGATGAAGAAAAGCGCGGCGGAATCGGGCAGCGGACTTCCGGCAATGCCGCCGTAAAACAGATTTTCCTGACAGTCGTTTTGAATGGCCGATTGGCCGCAGCAGGAGATGGAGATCAGGTAAGCGCCCCGGTCGCGCAGTTGGCGGGCCGTGTCGGCCATCATGCCGGTTTGAGCGCTGGTCACCAGAAAAATGACCATGTCCTCGGCCCCGATTTCCCGCTGGCAGAGAGCCTGCGGATAGGGAGCCGCAAGCCCGATGCCTTTGCCGGTGGCCTGCATGGTCATGAGACCCAGCTGAATGGCCTGAGAGTGGAAGCCGGCAGGGGCAAAGAAATAAATTTGCCGAGCGGCCAGCATATGGGCGGCGATATTTTGGAGCGTCTCCGCGTTCAGCATGTTCCGGGCGTTGAACAGACTTTGCTGATGCTGCTGGTAAATTTCATCCGCCACGCCGATCAAAGAAGTATTTTCGGCCTTTTCCGCCGGAACGTTTTCCATTTCCAGCGCCGCCGACAGCGAAAGACGGAAGTCCGGGTAGCCCTTCTGGCCGACCCGTTTGCAGAAACGGACAATGCTGCTTTCTCCTACCGCGCATTCATAAGCAAGCTGACGAATGGGCAGACGGACGACTTCCGCTCCGTGATTCAGCACATAATCGGCGATCGTCCTTTCCACCGGCGTAAAGGAGGGATACTGCGTCCGAATACTCGCCAGAACCTCGCGGCCCATAGAGTCACCCTTTCTTCTTTCGTATCGTGCTTTTATTATAAAGAGTCAGATTATGAACGTCAAGACACAAAAGATAGACTAAAAGTCACTTTTCGGACGCGGACAGGCAAGCGGAAGTCTTCTTTCTTGACGATTTTCGGCCCGGATGCTATAATTTTTATTCTGATTAAGAGGAAAGAAGCGATGAATGATCGTTTCATAAGGAGGGGACGCGCATGGGGATCCTGAACCGGCTGCAGCTGTGGTGGAATTGGCTGACCACCGATCCGCTGGGCTTTGCGCTGTATCTGCTGTATTTCGCCGTTTCCGTGCTTCTGACGCTGATCCTGCACGAGATCGCCCACGGCTACGTGGCCTATCGCTGCGGCGACCCCACCGCCAAGATGCTGGGGCGGCTGTCGCTGGACCCCCGGAAGCATCTGGATCCCATCGGCACCCTGTGTCTGGTGTTTTTGGGCTTCGGCTGGGCCAAGCCCGTGCCGGTCAATCCCCGCAATTTTAAGGGAAACTATCGCCGGGATGATTTTCTGGTCAGCGTGGCGGGTATCACCGTTAATCTGACGCTGTTTATCCTGTCTATGGCGCTGGCCGTGGCGCTGAACGGCCTTCTGTGGAAGCCGGAGGTCATCGAGGCCAACGGCGGGGCCAGGGAGTTCCTTTCCACCAGCGGCATTGGCTACAGTGTGCTGGTGGCGGGCTACGGCAAAGATTATTCCCAGCTGATGCTGCATCCGTGGCTGATGTACGTGCAACGCTTCCTGCTCATGTTCTATTCCATGAATCTGGGCGTAGGGCTGTTCAATCTTCTGCCCATCCCGCCGCTGGACGGCTACCACCTGTTCAACGACCTTCTGTTCAGGGGCCGCTTCCGGCTGAACCCTCAGGTGTTCCAGATCGCGCAGATCGTGCTGCTGGTGGCCTGCTTCTCCGGCCTTTTGAGCAACGTCATCAACGTGGTGTTCAACGCGGTGGAGGGCGGTGTGCTTCACCTGTTCCTCCTGATTGCGGGGCAGGCGTAGCATGGCCGTTCACATTCGGTTAAAGCAGTTCGACGGGCCGCTGGATCTTCTGCTGCACCTGATCGGCAAGGCCAAGATCGACCTGAAGGACGTTTTTGTCAGCGAAATTACGGAGCAGTACATTGAAGCGGTGCAGTCCGCGCCGGACTTCGACATGGACGAGGCCAGCGAGTTTGTGGCCATGGCCGCGCTGCTTCTGGAGATCAAGAGCCGCAGTCTGCTGCCCAAGCCCCCCAAGGAGGACGAAGAGGACCCGGAGCAGCTGCTTTTGCAGCGCCTGATCGCCTACAAGCAGTTCAAGGAGACGGCCCAGCGCATGGCGGAGTTTGAAAAAAACGCCCGGCAGGTCTTTGGCAAGCTGCCGGAGGAATACCCCCTTCCGCCGCCGGAAATCGAGATCGACGGTCTGACCATCGAAGCCCTGTGGGAGGCCCTGAAACGGGTACAGGAGCGCGCTCCCAAGGAGGCGGAAGAAGCGGTCTTCCAGCTGCGCAACATTCACCGGGACAATTTTACGGTGGAGGGCTGCATGGAAGCCATCGAAAGCCGTCTCAGCGTGGGAACGGTGCGCTTTACTCAGCTGTTTTCCGGCGCGCCCGACCGGGAGGAAGTGGTCACGCTGTTCATGGCGCTGCTGGAATTATTGAAGCTGGGTAAAGCCCATGTGATGCAGACGGGCACCTTTGGGGACATGACTCTGCTGCCCGGAAGGAGAGAAAGCGATCTTGGAGAGGAATGAAGCGGCCCACATCATCGAGGCCATTCTCTTTGTGGCCGGGGAGCCGGTGGGCATCGGGGACGTGGCCGCCGCGCTGGGGCTGACCGAGCTGGAGACCGTCCAGACGGTGGAGGAGATGCAGCGCCAGTACGATCTGGAGCGCCGGGGCGTGACCCTGCGCCGTTACGGCGACCATCTGCGCATGGAGACCCGGCAGGAATACGCGCCTTACGTAGAACGGCTCCTGCAGCCGGTTCAGCGGCAAAGTCTGACTCAGACGGCCATGGAGACGCTGGCGGTGATCGCCTACCGTCAGCCCGCCACCAAGGGCGAGGTGGAGCAGATTCGCGGCGTAAAGTGCGACTATTCCATTCAATCGCTGCTGAACAAGGGACTTATCAAGGAAGTGGGCCGCAAGGAAGCCTTAGGCCGTCCCATTCTTTACGCCACCACGGATCGTTTTCTGGAGCATTTCGGCCTCAGCGACATCCGCGAGCTCCCGCCCCTCCCTGCGGCTGAGCAAGGGGCTGAGCCCCTTGACCCCGGACTGCCCGCCGAAGGCGGGCAGGGCAGGGGGTGACCCCCTGCACCCCGGACTGCGCGCCATAGGCGCGCAGGGGCGTAGCGGGACATGCGGCTTGGCCGGGTTTTACCGCCGCTCGGCGACAGGCCTCGCGGCTCGCGGGTCTGGCAGGCTGCGTTGCGGTTTGTTTTAGCGCGAAAAAAATGCCGCCAGATGCCAAAATTTCCCATCATAACTACCATGCAAGGAAAAACAAAAATCCAACACCCATACGGACACAGAAAGGAAGGAAAACATATGACGAAACAACAGATCGCCTCTATGATTGACCACACTTTGCTGAAGGCCACGGCTACCCCCGAACAGATTCGGGAGCTGTGCGCCACGGCCCGGGAGCTGGGCACGGCCAGCGTTTGTGTGAATCCATGCCACGTGGCTTTGGCCGCCGAAGAGCTGAAGGGCAGCCCGGTCAAGGTCTGCACGGTGATCGGCTTCCCTCTGGGAGCCAACACCACCGCCGTCAAGGCCTTTGAAACCAAGGACGCCATTGCCAACGGCGCGGACGAAGTGGACATGGTCATCAACATCGGCGCGCTGAAAAGCGGCAATCTGGAACTGCTGGAAAAGGACATCCGGGGCGTGGTGGAAGCCGCGAACGGCACGCTGGTGAAGGTCATCATCGAGTGCTGCTATCTGACCGACGAAGAAAAGAAGCTGGCCTGCGAAGCCTGTGTCAAGGCTGGCGCGGACTATGTCAAGACCAGCACCGGCTTCGGCACCGGCGGGGCCACCGTGGCGGACGTGGCGCTGATGAAGGCGGCCATTCCTGAAACCATGAAGGTGAAGGCCGCAGGCGGCATGCACTCCTGGCAGGAGGCGCTGGCCATGGTGGACGCGGGCGCCAGCCGTCTGGGCACCAGCTCCACGCTGAAAATCCTGGAGGGCGCGGAGGAATAAGGGCAAGACTATGAGCGACTATGCTTCTCTTCTTCGGGAGACCGAGGAGGCCATCGGGGCCGGGCAGGAAGCCCACCGGCAGGCCCAGCAGGTGCTGGACAGCCTGCGCAGCGCCAGAGGCTGGGGAATCTACGACCTGCTGGGCGGCGGGATGATCTCCGGGCTCATCAAGCACTCCCGCATGGACAGGGCCCAGCAGCAGTTGGCGGATCTCGGCCGGGCTTTGGAACGGTTCAACCGGGAGTTGAAGGACGTGCGCGTCCAGTGCAGCGCCTCGGCGGAGCTGTCCGGCTTCTGGCGTGTGGCCGATCTGGTGTGGGACGGGTTCATCAGCGATTGGACGGTACTGAGCAAGATCAGCGATGCCAAGGAGCGGGTGGAACGCACCGACGAGCAGCTGATGCAGGTGATGGACCGGCTTCAGCAGACGCGCCGACGCATACTGGAACAAATGAATCAGGTATAAAAAAGCGCCTGCCGCTCATAACTGCGGCAGGCGCTTTTGGGTTTTAATCCCGAGCGGCCAGCGGCGAGGTCTCGTCCGCTTTGGCCCGTTCCCGCAGCAGCTTGAACAGCGTGCCGCTCAGCAGGAACAGACCTACCAGATTGGGCAGGGACATCAGGCCGTTGAAGGTGTCGCTCAGATCCCAGATCAGCCCCAGATCCATCGTGGCGCCCAGAATGGCCGCCAGGGAAAACACCACCATAAAGGGCTTGACCGCCTTATGGGAGGAGCAAAGGTATTCCACGAAGCGCGCGCCGTACAGCCCCCAGCCCAGCACTGTGGAAAAGGCGAAGCTGCACAGGGCGATGGCGGTGAAGATGGTCACCCAGCTGCCATAGGTGGCCACAAAGCCGCTGATGGTCAGCTCCGCGCCCGCCGCCTCGCCGTACTGGATGGGCACGCCGCTTGCCAGAATGACCAGCGCCGTCAGAGTGCAGATGACGATGGTGTCGGCGAACACCTCGAAGATACCGAAATAACCCTGATGGACCGGGTGGTCGGTCTCGGCGCATGCGTGGGCGATGGAGCCCGTGCCCAGCCCGGCCTCGTTGGAGAAGATGCCCCGGGAAACGCCCTTCTTCATGCTTAGGAAGAAGCTGCCCACCACGCCGCCGGTAAAGGCCGACGGATTGAAAGCACCTGCGAAGATCTGTTCGAACACCAGCGGAATCCGGTCCAGATGGCTGAACACCACGCCCAGCGCCAGCACGATATAGAACACCGCCATGAAGGGCACCAGCTTTTCCGCCACGTTGCCGATGCGCTTCACGCCACCCAGCAGGACGATCAGCAGAAGCAGGGCCATCAGCCCGCCGAAGATCCACCGGAAGGTGGGCAGCGCCGTCTCGCCGATCAGGTTGAAGCTGGTCAGCACGGAACCCACGGCCACGGTGATGGTGTTGATCTGGGTGGTGTTGCCGATGCCGAAGCAGGCCAGCACGCCCAGCAGGGCATAGGCGTAGGCCAGCCAACGCCATTTCCGGCCCAGACCGTTCTGAATATAGTACATGGGCCCGCCTACGTAGTCGCCGTGCTGGTTCCGTTCCCGGAAATGTACGGCCAGTGTGACCTCGGCAAACTTGGTGCACATGCCCAGCAGCGCGGATACCCACATCCAGAACACCGCGCCAGGGCCGCCGATGGCGATCGCCCCCGCCACACCGGCAATATTGCCCGTACCCACGGTGGCCGCCAGCGCCGTACACACCGCCTGAAAAGGGGTCAGCGCGCCCTTGCCCGCCTTATCGTGCTTGAAAATACGGCCAAGCGTCGCCTTCATGGCCGGGCCGAACTTGCGCAGCTGCACAAAACGGGTGCCGGCGCTCAGATACAGGCCCACGCCCATCAGCAGGATCATGGCGGGAACGCCCCAGATAAAGTTATTGACCGCATTGTTGACGCTTTTAATCAGTGCCAGCATGAAATCCCTCTCCCCTGTGAAATATCGGAATCAAATTCAACGTTTTTAATTTGCCGCGCTGCCATGCTGAATCCTGCTCAAGCCCTTGAAATACAATGAAAAAACAAAGCTATTCGCCACTTTCGCCCTAAAGACGTAAAACTTTTGTCATACACTTGTTAAATACGGGAACTTCCGATATAATAAACGATGGTGCTTTCCGAAGAACGGACAAGCTACCCGAAATCAGCCAAAACAAAGGAGCGTTGTTATGCTCAATCCGCGCCAGGTTATTTCCGCACTGAAACAGAATATCGGCAAGGTCATCGTCGGCAAGGACGAGGTGATCGAGCTGCTGTTGATCGCGCTGATGTGCAAGGGTCACGTGCTGCTGGAGGACGTGCCCGGCACCGGCAAGACCACCATGGTCAGCGCGCTGGCCAAGTCGCTGGATTGCAGCTTCAACCGCATCCAGTTCACGCCGGACGTGGTGCCCTCCGATGTAACGGGCTTCACCATGGTGAACTTCAAAACCGGGGAGATGGAGTATCATCCCGGGGCCATCATGTGCCAGATCGCGCTGGCCGACGAGATCAACCGTACCTCCCCCAAGACCCAGAGCGCCCTTCTGGAGGTCATGGAGGAATATCAGGTCACGGTGGACGGCGTGACCCATCCTCTGCCCAAGCCCTTCATGGTGCTGGCCACCCAGAACCCCACGGAGTTCGTGGGCACCTATCCCCTGCCCGAGGCCCAGATGGACCGCTTCTTCATCCGCGTTTCCATGGGGTATCCCACCCTTGAGGAAGAAATGGCGGTGCTGGAGCGCTTCTCCGGCACCGAAAAGCCCCAGTCCAGGCTGGTGCCCGTCTGCTCCGCACAGGACATCATTGACATGCAGGGGCTGGTGGGCACGGTCTACTGCTCCAAGGAAGTGCGGCACTACATTGCGTCCATCGCTGCCATGACCCGCAATCATCCCAGCCTGCAGCTGGGCGTCAGCACCCGCGGCGCGATCGCACTGATCCGCGGCGCGCAGGCCTGCGCCCTGCTCAATGACCGGGACTACGTGCTGCCCGAGGACGTGCAGCGCATGGTGCTGCCCGTTCTGACCCACCGCATCATGCCAAACCCGGACGCGAAGATGAAGGGCATTTCCGCCGAACGCATCCTGATCGCCGTCGTCGAAAACGTCCCCGTCCCTCTCCGCCTCTCTTAAGGGGCAGTGCCCCTTAACCCCGGACTGCGCGCCGAAGGCGCGCAGGGTGCTTGAACGACATGCTGCTTGGCCGGGGTTTTACCGCCGCTCGGCGACAGGCCTCGCGGCTCGCCGGTCTGGT
>ERZ827168.1416-NODE-1416-length-32985-cov-4.628697_pt1 | contig 32985 bp, 25 predicted proteins | sample MGYA00519868_ERZ827168 | MGnify/ENA primary metagenome ERZ827168 (study PRJEB31778, sample SAMEA3449271) | human gut metagenome | biome: human gut; feature: human-associated habitat; material: faeces | place: United Kingdom | collected 2010/2012 ...
AGAGACTTGGAGCCGGCGAAGGCGTGGTATGGAAGAAGCTCAACGCCGTCACAGTGCAGGAGGCGGCGTGAGAGAGCCGCAACAGCCTGCCAGTGCGCAGGGGTGTGATTGACGCCACGGACAAGGATACAGCGCAGGCGGATGCGCCCGGCGGTATGCGCGTCACAGGCGGCAAGATTGTCCAGAATGTGCCCGGCGTCGGCGCCCGTCATGGCGCGCAGACGGGGGGGATCGGTGTCCTTGATGTCGTACAGCCACAGGTCGGCAAGCGGCGCGGCGGCGACCAGCCGGGAACGCGGAACCGCGCCGGACGTCTCCACCGCAACGTGCAATCCCGCCGCACGCAGGGCTTCCAGCAAAGCTAAACTGCCCGGATGGAACAGCGGCTCCCCGCCGGAAAGCGTGACGCCGCCGTGCTCCCCGAAAAAGGGCGCATCGCGCAGAACAAGGCGGAGAATTTCCTCCACTGTCATCGCGTGAGCCGACAGCTCGCAGGCGCCCGTCGGACAGACGCCGTCGCAGGCGCCGCAGGCACGGCAGACGGCACGGTCAAAAGCCGGTGCCCCGTCCGCACCCCATCGCCGCGCCCCGGCGGGGCAAACGGCGATGCAAGCCCCGCATCCGATGCAGGATGCGGGATTCGTCAGCAGAACGGGCTGCGCGGATTGTGCTTCCGGATTGTGACACCAGACGCAGGACAGCGGACAGCCCTGCAGGAATACCGTCGTGCGCACACCGGGACCGTCGCCGGTGGAAAAGCGCTGGATACGAACAACGGGCAGGGAAACGCAAGCCTGACTTTCCATCACTGTATCTTCTGCTCCGTCCGCTCGATAATCATTTCCTGCCACTCCCGATTCAGCGTGACAAAGCGGGCGTTCCAGCCCGACACGCGCACGGAGAGCGTCTTGTAGCGGTCGGGATCCTCCTGCGCACGGCGCAGAACGTCCGCGTCGATCACGTCGATCTGCATGAAGTAGCCGCCCAGCGTGAGGAATCCGCGCAGCAGTCCCTCCAGCGCCCGGACGCCGTTCTCGCCGTCCACCGTGCCGGGAAACAGCCGGATGTCCAGCGCCGCGCCGGTGGTCTGACGGCAGAGATCCGCCTTGCAGTAGGAACGCACCGCCGCGGTTGCACCCTCGGTGTCGGTGCCGGGCGTGGGGGAGGCGTTGCCGGACAGGATGTCCCCGTGCCGGTAGCCGAACGGGACAGCCAGCCGTCCGGGTGCCCACTCGATCTGCCGCCCGAAGGTGGATACGCCGGACGGAAATACCACCGGCAGGTCATGCGACCACGGCGCGCACAGATCGGCAAAATCGTTCAGGAGACGCACGGTGTACCCGTCCGCCGTGTCGTCGTCGTTGCCGTAGCAGACCAGCCGCCGCCGCACCGTCCGGCGCAGAACCTCCTCGCCCTCCCAGTCGTTTTTCAGAATCTGCATCAGGCGGTCAAAGCTCACAACCCGGTCACGGAACACCAGCCGGTCAATGGCGCAGAGACTGTTGCCCGCATCCGGCGCACCGCCGATGTGGGGCGACTGCACGTTGTACGGCACGCCCCCCTCCAGATAGGAGCAGGCGGATTCGATACAGCCGTGCTCAAACAGCGACACCACCGTGCAGGGCGGCTGCGGATTCCAGACGCGGTTGCCCTCGCGCCAGTCGGGCACCCAGGCGTCCAGAACGCCCGTGGCGATGCCGTCCACAACGGCGCGCAGATCGGCAAGGTAGGCGGCATAGAGAGACGCAAAGTCGTCAAAGTGCGCCGGCGTGTCGGTGTCCAGCCGCAGTGTGTGCCGCTGGAGCACCTGCAATGCGTCAAACGGACTGTACGAAAAGCGCGTACAGCCGGGAATCTGCGTCTCCCAACAGCCGTCGTTGGCAAATTCCGGCACCTCGTCCGGCGGGTAGCCCTGCCGCGTCAGCGCCTTCAGCACCAGCGGCTCGTTGTACACCGCAACAGTCCCGCCGCCGTGCCGCTGTACCTCCGCCACGCGGCGGAACAGCTTCTCCGGCGCATCCGGCGACAGCCGGACCGTGATGGGGTAATCCGAAATGGGAAGCTCCTCCACGATGTCCAGTATCAGGTAGGTCACGCGCCCCGTCACCTGCCTGCCGTCCCGACCGATGCCGCCGATGACCAGATTCTGGTAGTGCTGGGCATCGCCGGAGCCGGTGGGCGTGTGGCTCTGGATCCATTCACAGCCCTTGATAAAGAAGCAGGCAAGTATCTCCCGCGCCTCGTCCTCCGTCAGCCGCCCGGCGGCAAGGTCTGCCTCCAGGTACGGCTCCAGCAGCTCGTCGATGCGCCCCAGCCCCGGCCAGTTGCCGCACAGCCGCGTGAAGGCAAAGCAGAACCACAGCGACTGCACCGCCTCGCGGAAGGTGCGCGCCGGCGAGAAGGGAACCTGCCGGAGCAGGGCGTGCAGGTCGGGGCGTGCCGTTTCGGTGGCGGCAAGATAGCGCCCGTGCCAGACACGGAACGCCCGCAGGGTTGCGGCGGCAGAGCATAGAAATTCCAGCTGGCGCGGGCGCAGATTCTCCTGCTCCGCCGCCGAAAGGCGGGCACAGACCTGCTCCTCCAGCGCGCTCAGCCCCTCCCGCACCGCGCCGAAAAAGTCCACCGTCAGATGGTTGACGCCGTACAGGAAGGGGTTGCCCCCGAAGGTTACGGGCAGGAATGCCGAAATGGCAAGCCCGCAGGTGGCGGCGCCGCAGATGCGCTCGCCCTCGCAGAGCCGCACCGGCGCGTACTTTGCCAGTGCGGCGATGGCGGCGTCCTGCCGCCCGCAGTCCGACAGCGCGGCGAACTGTGCCGGCGTCAGGCAGTCGGGATGCGTGGGATCGTCCAGCGCGACAGCCGGCGTGCGCAGGGCATCGTCGCCGTACCTGCCGTGCAGGGAGTCATCCGCGAAGCGCCTCGTCGCCTCGGACAGGCGGACGGGACGCGGTGTCGCGCAGGGTGTATAGAACGTTACGGACATATGCAGTACCTCCCGGTTTTCTGCGGTGACAGCTGACATGCTGTCATGCTGACATGCTGTCATGCTGTCATGCAGGGATTATTCGGCAAGGGACGGGATATCGTTTTTGAAAAGCTGATAGAATTCCGCGTTGGTGACCGGCACGATCTCGCCGCGCCCGGCTGCCTCCGCCATCTTGCTTACCAGCTGCTCGAAGCGATCCCACGTGCCGAACAGATCCAGCTCGTAGCCGTGCCCCCACACATAGAAAAGCATATCCTCGGTGCAGTCCGCATGCAGGAACTGCTCCGCCAGCTCCAGGACATTCCCGTCGCTGATGGAGCAGGACGGGCGCCAACGCATGAAGTTTTCCGGCAGGGTGAATGCGTAGGTGGGCGTTGTGCAGCGGGCAAAGCGGACATCGGTCTTTTCCAGAATGACTTTGATATTCTGCCGGTTGAACTCGGTGTCGCCGCCGGGCCATGCCATGCCGACCGGACGGATGCCGGAAATCTCCTGAATTTTCATGACATCCCGTTCGATCTCGCGCTGTACCCGCCGGTTGCTCAGAGCCTTGAGCGAGGGGTGCGTGGCGGTGTGGCATTCCAGATCAAATCCGGCGTAAATGCCGGTTTTCAGCTCTTCCTCGGTGAAGCGCAGGTGCGAGACATCGGGACGGTTGAACTGCCCGCCTACCCATGCCCAGTTGGCGCCCATCAGTCCTGTGTTGATGAAGAAGGTGCAGTTGTCCATCCCGTACTTTTTCAGGATTCCGATGAGGCGCAGATCCTGCGTGATGCCGTCATCAAAGCTCAGCGTGAAATACTTCCGGGGCGTTCCGTCCCGCACGATGCCGCTGTCGGTTCCGGCGACCGGAGCCTCGGTTTCGGTGTCGGTTGCGGCTTCGGTGTTCGGCTCGGTCGCGGTCACAGGGAGCGTGTCCGACTCTGTGACTGCTCCGGAATCCGGATCGGCGGCGGTATCGGTCGGTGCGGCGGTCGGGGTATCCCCTGCAGGCGTGCAGGCACCCAGTGCGGGGAGCAGGCACAGCGCAGCGGCAAGGATCAGCATGAAGGTGCGTCGTTTCATGATAGTTTCCCTCTTTCCCGTATTGCGTATTGATTTGTGGGGGATCAGGCGAATTTCCCGACGATCTGCTTGCAGAATTCCAGCTCCTCCCCGGCAGGTCCCCGGACAAAGGCGACGCGCAGGGTGATGCGGAAGGGCTTGGCATCCAGGGGCAGCTCCTCCGGGGCGCGCAGACTCACGGCTCCGGCACGCAGCGCGGCGGCGTATGCCTCGTCCACGTTCTGCACCGAGAAAGCCAGATGCAGGAGGGCAGCTTCACCCGCCGTCAGCTCCGGCTTTTCAAACAGCTCAATGCGTGTGCCGTCGCCCACGTCCAGAAGGGCAATGCGGTTGCCCTCCCCGCCCCACTGCGTGAAGCACTTTATGCCGAGGGCGGCGTAAAATTTCAGGGATTTCTCAAAATCGACAGCGGCGACCGCCGTATGCGAGGTGCCCATGCCGCGGATGATCTCGTTTGCCATGGCAGAGTTCTTCCTTTCTTAGAGGCTCTTAAAAGCGTATTTCAGAACAGCACCCGCTGCCGCAGAACCGCGGCAACGCTGGCGGGTATTTCATAGAATCTTACCAGAGGGGAAAGCCGGTGCCCGTCGGTGACGGCAAGCGGGGCGGGGAGCTTCCAGTCCCCGGCGGCGCCTTCGGGGAGCGACGGCTCCGCCAGCACATAGTCCCCGCACATATAGCGCCCGTACTGATCCTGCCGGACAAGCGGCGTGCCGTCCTCGGCAAGCTCCTGCTCGCAGTACAGCATGGCGCGGTTGACCTGCGCGTACCACAGTCCCTCCGCCAGCCGCATGGAACAGCAGAAGGGCGCCTCCCAGCCGTGCAGGCTGAGCGTGTCGCAGTCGGCAAAGCCCGGCTGATCCCGGAACACCACCGTGTCGGTTCCCGCACCGCCGTCCTCCCGCTGGGAGGAGGCAAGCCCGTTGCGGAAAATGCGGGCGGCGCACCGCCGGTACATCTCCCTGCCGGTCACGCGGTACAGCTCGCCGGACAGCATCAGCGAGTCCACGATGGCGCACGGCTCCGTCCACGTGTCGGGACGCCCCCACCAGTTGAGGTTCTGGAACACGGCGTCCATGCCGCCGCCGAACACGTACAGATTGAAAATATCCCGTGCACCGGACAGATAGCGCGGCTCCCCCGTGACGTCATACATCCGCACCATGCCGCGCGCGGCGGTCAGCGTGCAGTGCGTCTGGGCGCGCAGGCGCACCTTGTCAATGGCGCAGTACACTGTGATCATCTCGTCCAGCAGTGCCCTGACGCGCGCGTCGCGGGTGATTTTGTAGACGTGCGACAGTCCGTCGATGCTCATGAAGGCGCAGCCGACGTCGGTGGACAGCCGCCAGCCCTCATACGAGCCGGTGGTGGTATGCCCGCTGACTCCGCCGGTTGCCAGCTCATGCGCGTCGCGCTCCACGGGATACCCCGCGTAGCGTCCTGCTGTCGGCAGGTACAGCCCCTCGGTCACGGATTCCAGTGCCCGGCGCGAGAAGGCGTCGCCGAATTGCTCGTAATGCTCGCACAGACCGCGCAGCAGCCACGAGTGTCCGGACAACTGCTGCTCGAATATTTCCCCGCAGGCATCGGGACCGAAGTACAGCTGGGCATTGGTATGTGCGGGGAGCGCCTCCAGCATCTGCTCCATGCAGGGGTTGCTGTATCCGGTCGCTTTATAGTGACTGACGAACGCCAGCAGTGCGCGGCCTTCCTTGTCGCCCGGCCAGTCTGCGTCCGGGCTTTGGAACACCTCCGGCATCTGATAGTAGGGTTTCAGTAATCTGTCCCTGTTCCGCGCCAGGCGGTCGTCCATTTCGGCGGCTGTCAGCTCATGTCGTTGTATCATGGGTAGAGATTCCTTTCTTCCGCAATAGAGTACAGGGAAATTGTAGCACAATTACGGGAATATGTCAAGATGAATTGTGCGGTTGGCTGATGGTTGAGAAAAGTTCCGGGGACTTTGGGACTCTTTCGGGAGCCCCCCGCGTTTTCCTGCGTTTTATTGCCCGAAATGCATATGAACCGCGCGAATCCTGCAAAATGCAGCCGCAAAGCCGCCGAAAACAGGCGAATTGTGAAAAAATCTGCAAATATTGAAAAATCCTCTTGCTTTTTTCGGAGAGGTATGGTATAATGGTAAAAGACAGAGTCTGCCGCGCGCGGCGGGCTCCGAATTTGTGCGGGGAGGTTCTGCCATGGCGGAAAAAAACTATGAGCGGATGAGTCGGGAGGAGCTGCAGGCAGAGAGGGAACGCCTGCAGGCGGAGTATGAGGCGTTCCGTGCACGGGGGCTGAAACTGGATCTGTCCCGCGGCAAGCCGAGCAACAGGCAGCTGGACATGATGACGGGTATGCTGGACTGCCTGCATACGACCGCGGACTGCAAGAGCGTCGGCGGGTTTGACTGCCGCAATTACGGCGTGCTGAACGGAACGCCGGAGGCAAAGAAGCTGTTCTCTGACCTTCTGGGCATTCCGGAGAAGAACCTGTTCATCGGCGGAAACTCCTCGCTGAACCTGATGTATGACGCGGTCGCGCGCGCCCTGCTGTACGGCACCTGCGACGGCGAACCGTGGGTGCGCTACCCCGGCGGAGTCAAATTTCTCTGCCCGGTGCCGGGCTATGACCGGCATTTCCGCATCTGCGAGTCGCTGGGCATCGCCATGATAAACGTCTCCATGACGTCGGACGGTCCCGACATGGACACCGTGGAGCGGCTGGTGGGAGCCGATCCGTCCATCAAGGGCATCTGGTGCTGCCCGAAATACTCCAATCCGGACGGCTACACGTACTCTGACGAGACGGTGCGCAGACTGGCACGTATGCGCACGGCGGCACCGGATTTCCGCATCTTCTGGGACAATGCCTACGCGGTGCATGACCTGTACCCGGATCGCCGCGATGAGCTGGCGGATATTTTCGGGATGTGCGCCGAGGCGGGCACGGAGGACAGAGTGTTTTACTTTGCCTCCACCTCCAAGATCTCCTTCCCCGGCTCCGGCGTTGCCATCTTTGCCGCGTCCGACCGGAATATGGAGCAGATCCTGCCGATCATAGGGGCGCAGACCATCAGCTACGATAAGCTGAATCAGATGCGCCACGTCAAGTATTTCGGATCAGCCGACGGCATCCGCGCCCATATGGTGAAGCTGGCAGACCTCATCAGACCAAAATTCGAGCTTGTGCAGGCGACGCTGGACCGCGACCTGACCGCCCCCGGCTTCGCCTACTGGACACATCCGCTCGGCGGCTACTTCATCAGCCTGTATACCATGCCCGGCACCGCCCGCCGTGCCTATGCCCTTGCCAAGGACGCCGGGGTGACGCTGACCACCGTCGGCGCAACCTATCCCTACGGCTATGATCCTGCCGACAGCAATATCCGCATCGCGCCGACGTATCCCTCCATCGAGGAGCTTGCCCTCGCCATGGACGGCTTTACCGTCTGCCTGCGCCTTGCCGCGGCCGAAAAGCTGCTGGGCGCGTGAGCATCCCGTCCCGCCGGGGCGCACTTGTTAACAAACTGTAAAATTTAGCCCTCCCCTTTACAAAAAAGCCCACCTATGCTATAATAACCTCGCATGACATTCGCACGGTTACCGGGTAAACCCGCAACGCGGGACTTCACCAGCCGGTTGCTGTGCCGATGCCGGATATTATGAAAGAGAAAGGTGAATTACCATGACCGCAGCAGAAAAGCAGGCTATCATCGCGCAGTATGCCATCCATGAGGGTGACACCGGCTCGCCTGAAGTCCAGATCGCTATCCTGACCTACCGCATCAACGCCCTGACCGAGCATCTGAGATCCAACATGAAGGATCACCACAGCCGCCGGGGACTTCTGAAGATGGTAGGACATCGGCGCAACCTCCTCGGCTACCTCCAGCAGGTGGACATCGAGCGGTACCGCGCCATCATCGCCAAGCTGAACCTGAGAAAGTGATTGCAGAAGGAGTGCGGAGCGGTTCCTGCCGCCCCGCACTCCCCTGCGTTTTCCTGAGGCAATGCCGCCGGGGCTTCCGCTGTGCCCTGCGGGATTGCCAGGAAGGTTCGCCGCACGGCATACCGCGGCTCGCCCCGGTATCAGCTATCATCGGTTCTGTTTCCCCGTTCCGCGCCGGATTAGTTCTTACCGGCGGGTCGGAGGCTCGCCTGCGTCCCTGACGCTTGCTTCCGACCCGCCGGTAAGTGCTAAACCTCCGCGGAACACCGTATATAAAGAAAAAAGTGGAGGAAAAAAGCAGATGTACAACATCACAAGCTCCGAGATGGAGTTCAAGAACTACCGCAAGTATTCCTATATGCTTGCGGGACGCCCGCTGGTCATCGAGACCGGCAAGATGGCGGGGCTCGCCAACGGCTCCTGCCTGTGCCGCTACGGCGACACCGCCGTGCTGTGCTGCGCGACCGCGTCCGAGAAGCCCCGCGACGGCATTGATTTCCTGCCCCTGTCGGTAGACTTCGACGAGCGGATGTACGCCGCAGGCAAGATCCCCGGCGGGTACCTCAAACGCGAGGGCAGACCTTCCGAGAAGGCGATCCTGACCAGCCGCGTCATCGACCGCCCCATCCGTCCCCTGTTCCCCAAGGATCTGCGCAATGATATCGCCCTGTCGCTGATCGTCATGTCGGTCGATCTGGACTGCTCGCCCGAGATCACTGCCATGATCGGCGCGTCGGTCGCCCTGTCCATTTCGGATATTCCGTGGAACGGTCCCATCGCGGGCGTGTTCATGGGACTTGTGGACGGCGAGCTGGTGGTCAACCCCACCGAGGCACAGCGCAAGGTCTCTGACCTGGAGCTGACGGTCGCCGCGTCCATGAACAAGGTGGTCATGATCGAGGCGGGCGCCCGCGAGGTGGACGACGATACCATGTACCAGGCAATCATGGCGGCGCACGAGGAAATCAAGGGAGTGCTGGGCTTCATCAACGGCATCGTTGCCGAGATCGGCAAGCCCAAGTTCTCCTATCCCTCCGGCGAGCTGGATCATGATATGTTCGACAAGGTGTTTGCCTTCTGCGAGCAGGACGTCATGGCGGCGCTGGATACCGACGACAAGAATGTCCGGGATGCACGCATGGTGCCGGTCAAGGATGCCATCCTGGAGAAGTTCTCCGGGGAGTACCCCGACCTGCCCGCGCAGATGGAGGAACTGATCTACAAGATTCAGAAGAAGATCGTCCGCCGCTGGCTGCTGGTCGATAAGAAGCGCGTGGACGGACGCGCCATGAATCAGATCCGCCCGCTTGCCGCCGAGGTCGGCGTCCTGCCCCGCGTACACGGCTCCGGACTCTTCACCCGCGGTCAGACGCAGGTGCTGACGGCTGCCACGCTGGGCACCCTGTCCGAGGCACAGATGCTGGACGGTATCGACAACGATACCACCAAGCGCTATATGCACCACTACAATATGCCCGGCTTCTCCACCGGCGAGGCAAAGGCTGCCCGGTCGCCCGGACGCCGCGAGATCGGTCACGGTGCGCTGGCTGAGCGCTCCCTTGTGCCGGTTCTGCCCTCCGAGGAGGAGTTCCCCTACGCCATCCGGCTGGTGTCCGACGTCGTGTCCTCCAACGGCTCCACGTCGCAGGGCTCGGTCTGCGGATCCACGCTGGCGCTGATGGATGCCGGCGTGCCGATCAAGGCGCCCGTTGCCGGTATTTCCTGCGGCCTTATCACTGCCGAAGACGGCTCGTGGGATACCATGATTGATATCCAGGGGCTGGAGGACTTCTACGGCGACATGGACTTCAAGGTCGCCGGTACGCATAAGGGCATTACGTCGATCCAGATGGATCTGAAGATCGACGGTCTGACTCCCGAGATTATCCGGCAGGCGCTGGCACAGACACACGCCGGACGCGATTATATCATCGACAACGTCATCCTGAAGGCGATTGCCCAGCCGCGTCCCGAGGTGTCCCGCTACGCGCCCAAGATGACCACCATGAAGATCGACCCGGACAAGATCCGGGAGGTCATCGGCAAGGGCGGTGCCACCATCCAGAAGATCGTGGCTGACACCGGCGCCAAGATCGACATCGACGATGACGGAACCATCCACATCGCCGCCGTCAACGGGGAGCAGGCGGAGGCAGCCCACGCAGCGATTTCCGCTATCGTGTTTGAGCCGGAGGTCGGCGAGATCTATACCGGTAAGGTGACGGGCATCAAGGAGTTCGGCTGCTTCGTCGAGTATGCACCCGGCAAGGAAGGCATGGTTCACATCTCCAAGATTGCCAACCGCCGCCTGGAGCGCGTGGAGGATGCCGGCATTGAGGTCGGGCAGACCGTCCGCGTCAAGTACATGGGTCTGGACAAGAAGGGCCGCATGGACTTCTCCATCAAGGACGCACAGTAAGGAAAGGATATCCTCTCCGGGAATTCCGGTATGCGGGCTTCCCGGAGAAACAGAAAAAACAAGCAGGAGGTACCAGTCATGGCTGCAAACCGGGATTCTTATGACCGCCGCAACGCGCGAGGAGACTATCCGTCGGACGGAGCAGGTTCCTACGCACGCAGGTCGGGGGGGCTTTCACAGAAAGAGAAGGGCAAAATTGTAAACGTCGGGGCATGGGGGCTTCTCGCTTTGATTCTGCTGCTTGGGGTGATTCTGGCTATCGGCGTGCTGGTGCATGATTGCTCGGGCTCCGGTACACCGGGTCCCGGCGGCACGGTGGCTAAGGACAAGGTCACGTTCGGCAATCTGTCCGTGACGGCTGCCGATGCGCAGAAGGGCGCGCTGGCGCTGTCCAATAAGCTCAACAGCTTTGCAGCGAATGACAGCGACCCGTCGCTCGTGGATATGTACGATTACCGCAGCAAGATGCATTCCGGCGCCAAGCCCTACAAGCTCAGCGGCATGACTGCCATGATGAATAAGGAAGCCTTTGCCGCGATGGACAATATGCTGACCGCCTGCGCCGGCACGACCGGCTGTGACGATGTCACCGTGCGGCTTGCGTACGTGACCGCCGCGGAGGCAAAGGACTCCAACGTGGCGCGCTCGCTTCGTACCAATGCGGAGGACTACAAGACCGGCATGGGCTGTGACCTTCTGATCTATACCGATGAGGGGCAGAGCCAGAAGCTGGCATCCAACGCAACGGTTATGGCGTGGCTGGAGCAGAACGCCGCCCGCTACGGCTTTGTCGTCCGTTACCCCGCCGATAAGGCAGAGAAGACGGGCGTTGCCGAGTACACCGAGTACTACCGCTACGTCGGCGTGCCGCATGCCACCTACATGAAGGCGAACAACTTGTGCCTGGAGGAGTATTTGGTGCTTCTGCGCACCTACACCAGCAAGGACAGACTGTCGATCCAGGCGCTGGACGGCAAGACCTATGAGGTCTACTACTGTGCCGTTGCAGGGGATGGCAGCATCAGCTGCCCCACCAACTACAACTATACCGTGTCCGGAACCAACGAGGGCGGCGTGGTCGTGACGATTGACCGGTCGGTCGTGGCGAACCAGCCCATCTATACCGACAACGCGCAGTCCGCCACTGAGCCGGCGACCGTGCCCGAGTCCGCATCCGTATCCGAAAGCCAGACAACGCCGTAAGTGCTTCTCCGGGAATCGCGCTGAGCCTTGAAAGACGAAGGTCCGGCGTGCTGTGAGAGAAACCGCCGCCCGTGCGGAGCAGCGGAACAGAGGTAAAAACCACGTCTGAAAAGTCATTTTCAGGCAGGAAGTTTTGCGCCTTGGCAGCCGGAGCGGCTGTCGCTCCGGCAAGCCGGAACCGCCCAAAACCTCCGCGTTGTGAGAAAGGAATGGTCACAATAATGAAGAAATGGATTCTTGCCGTGTCTGCGGCAGCATTGGTGCTGGCGCTGGGATTGAGCGGCTGTGAGGAGGCTCCGGCGGATTCGTCGGGCAGTGCCACCGAGGTGTCCGGCACCGGCGCGACCGCAGCGGATCCGGCGACGGGGGAAACCCCGACCGGTTCGGAGACTGCGGGCGAAACGGGTGGCAACACGACGCCTGCCACGCAGACAATCCAGCTGACCTTCAGCGGGCAGACGCTGAGCGGCGCGCCGGAGGGCACTGTCGTCACCGAGGACGGCGCATTTGTCATCGTCAAGCCCGGCACCTATGAGCTGACCGGCGACCTGAGCAACGGGCAGCTGCGTGTCCGCGTGGCAAAGACCGAGCGTGTCACGCTGATATTCCGGAATTTCACGGCTTCCTCCTCCACCAGCGCGCCGATTTACCTGGTGAGTGCGGACAAGTGCGTGATTGAGCTGGCGGACGGCTCCGTCAACCGCCTGACCGATGCCAAGACCTATGTTTTCTCCGATCCGACCGAAACCAAGCCCAACGCCTGCCTGTACGCGGGCTGTGACCTCAAGATCAAGGGCAAGGGTTCCCTGATTGTCGAGGGCAACTACAACAACGGTATCGGCTGCAGCAAGGATCTGGAGATTTCCAACGGTCAGATCACCGTCAGCGCGCCCAACAACATTCTGAAGGGCAACAACAGCGTGACGGTCACAGGCGGCAAACTGGTGCTTTCCGGCGGCGAGGACGCCATCAAGTCCGATGAGGAGATCAAGGAGGGCAAGGGATATATCCTGATTTCCGAGGACGCGGTCATTGATATCACCTGCTCGGATGACGCGCTTCAGGCGCCCAAGAGTGTGACCGTTGAGGCGACCGCCCGCCTGACTGTTTCCTGCGGCAATCTTGTCAACTGCCCCGGCGTGTATAATATCGCCGACGGCACCGTTACGATGAAGTAAGAGGCTTCTGCTTCCTCCATATAAGCCCCGGCACCTGCCAAAATGCAGGCGCCGGGGCTTTTGCGCGCTTGGGCGAACCATAACCCGGCGGGGCTTGCCCCTTGCGGTGCCGGTTGACCTTGCCGCTGTAGTACCCGGCGGGGCGGCTTGCCTTTTTTGTCGCCTGCTACCCCTGCCTTTAGCTTGCTTTGTTGCCCCCCTTCCCCGAAGGGGAAGGATAGACCCCCTGCCCGCGCTCGCAGAGCGCTCTTCCCCGGCGGGAAGGGGGAGATTTTTTGTTTTCTTATGCAAGGGGCTTCGCCCCTTGCATCCCCGAGGGCTGGGCGGGACGCGGCACTGGTTTTGCTTGTGGAAAACCGGTTTTTTCGGCGTTGAATAGAGCGTTGGCACCCGCCGGGGCGGCGGGAATCCGGGTTAAAAAAGCCCGCCACCCCGTGGGGGTATCTGTACGGCAGGGACTGTAAGTGCCGCAGGCGGTTAAATGCTGGGGATGCAAGGGGCGAAGCCCCTTGCATGAAATAACCATAAATCTCCCCTTCCCCATTGGGGAAGGGGCTGGGGGATAGGGGGCAGGGAAGCAAGCTAAAGGCAGGGTTGGCAAGCGGCAAAGAAGGCAAGCCGCCCCGCAGGGGACGGCAGGGGCAGGTCGAGCCGTCCGCAAGAAGGCAAATGCGTAAATTATCCAAGCAACCGCAACAGCAGCATTTAGAGTTGCATTTACTTTGAGAATTTACTCTCCGCAAAAGTTTCCTCAGAAAAATTTTGAAAACCTCTTGCAATTTGCGGCGAATTGTGGTATGATAAAAGGGTATATGTGAGTCCTGCGGCATACCCTCTCAGATGAAGCGGGACGGGAGCATAGGAATTATTCTATGAGGAGGAAGCTGTCATGCCGAATATCAAGTCCGCGAAGAAGCGCGTGCGCGTTACCGAGACCAAGACCCTGCAGAATAAGATGTTCAAGACGCAGATGAAGACCGACGTCAAGAAGTACCGCGCTGCGGTTGCTGCCAACGATATGGCTGCCGCACAGGAGCTTTACAAGGTCGCGTGCAAGAAGATCGATGTTGCCGCTGCCAAGGGCATCATCCACAAGAACTGCGCCGCACACCAGAAGAGCGAGTTCACCAAGGCACTCAACGCCATGCAGGCGTAAGACCGGATCCGGTCGCATCCATAAAGACTTCCCGCAGACATACGCCGGCGGGAAGTCTTTTTTCTTGTCGTTTTTACCTGCCGAAATGGACGTGCGCACGGCTTTTTTATATGTTTTATATGATTTGAGCACATTTAATCATTCGTTCACAGAAAGTTTCAGAATTTCACGATGATTTGTCATATATACATGGTATACTGAGGGAACTGCACAGGGGCAAACCCCGGCAGGCGGGGCATAGCTAACGGCAGCAAGGGTTGCCGCTCAGGCATTTGTCCCGCTTACAATTCAGAAAGGAAAGCAACTATGAAGAAGATGATTCCGCTTCTGCTGTGCCTGTCGATGCTTCTGACGGTTTGCGCGGTAACGGTTCCCACCGCCGCGCTGAACGACAGTGTCAACGACAGCACTTGGTCAGAAATTGAACTGAAGGCACTCGTGTATCAGGAGGGCAAGAGCTTTTACTCCGCGCTGGCAGAGGGTTATGAGAACTATGACAGCGGCTGGAAGGAAATCAGCGAGCTGGACGACGAGGAGCGCGAGATCTGCTCGGTCAACATGAGAGGCTTCTGCGTCACGCCGGACGGTAAGTACGCTCTGATGGGGCACCTCAACGGCTCCAATTTCCGCGGCTGCGCCCTGTATGATTTCGCATCCGGCGCCATCACCGACGTGTACTACCGCTTTGACTCCGAGCAGGATCCGAGCGTTGCGCAGGGTCCCTTCTCCTACGTCAAGGGCATCGCGGCGGACGACAGAGGCAATGTCTACTGCGGCTTCTCCTTCTCCACCAACTTCAACCTGGTCTCCCTGGGCATCGCGCACATCAACGATGAGACCAAGCAGTTTGAGGAGCTGTGGGAAGGTCCTGTGTACCAGTTCGGCGATCAGCCCGGCGATGCGAACGGCATTCAGGTCGGCATCAACGGTGTTGAGGTCGCCAAGATCGGTGACAAGTACTACTGCTACGTCATGACCAACTATGCTTATGATGCACTGTACTGCTTCGACGTGACCAACCCCTCCAAGCCGGTGCTGAACACCGACTTCGGAACCAACGGCTACATCAATTTCTCTGACGACCAGTGCCCCGTCCGGACGGCTGATTCCATGCTGGACGACGGTTACTACCTGGCGGTGGATACGGACGGCGTTGTCTGGCTGACCGCCAAGCTCAAGAGCGGTAAGAAGGCTCTCATGAAGATCGCGCCCGACGGTGCCTCCTGCGTTGCATCCTACGAGCTGGAGAATCCCTACTCGGTCTGCCATGCGGGCAAGTACATCCTGGTCGGCAACAAGAACGGACAGACCATCAAGGTGTACAATGACGATGATATGACCGAGATCGCTACCCTGAAGTACGAGGAAACCTACGGCACCTGCATTTCCCGGATACAGGTCGTGGATGACATTCTGTTCATCGCGGACAGCCAGGAGAACGATTCGTCCCTGGCGAACGCCATTCTGGTCGCCGGTCTGACGCCCGATGCGCAGGCTAAGATCGACAGCATGGCAAAGAAACTGGCGGAGGGCGAGGCAACCGAGACCTCTACCGATAAGGAAACCGTTACGGGAGAGGATTCGTCGGATGATACCGCCACCTCCACCGCTACCGAAACGCAGACGACGGTGGATACCGCATCTCAGCCTGCAGAGAGCAACAGCCAGTCCGATGTGGCGTCTGCTACCACCACCGGAGCCGGCGAGGAGAAGAAGTCCGGCTGCGCCTCTGTTGTGAGCGCGTCTGTGGTGGGCGTTGCCGCCCTGATTCTTGCCGGCGTGGGTGTCACGCTCCGGAAGAAGGACTGAGGGGATTCTTGATCCTTGAGCGGCTCATACGCTCTGCGGTCAAAGACAATCTCTGAATAAAGCAACCCGTTTCGCGGGGGATCGAGCAGCATCGGTCCCCCGCTTTCGTCCCGCCCACCCCGAACCACACACAGGCAAGCCCCCGGCGCAGCTGCGCCGGGGGCTTGCCTGTGGTTTTTGATACAATCAGCGTCAGACTTCCGGGATCTCCAGCTCGATCTCGTGACCCAGCTTCGCGGAACGGGCAATGCCGTCCAGGATCGCCTGGTTGTAGATGATCTGCGAGGTGGGGACGGGCGCCTTGCCGCCGGTCTTGCAGGCATCCAGGAAGGAGCGGATCTTGCGGTCGAACAGGGACGGACCGCCGTCATTGATAATCGGAACCTGCGTTTCGTAGTTGATGCCGCCGATGGTCTTGTAGATGGTCATGGGACCGCCCACCGAACCGTTCCAGCAGTCGGTGGAGGGGATGCGCAGACCGCCCTTGGTTCCCAGAATGATGGTGTCCCCGGGGGTGTCAACGTTCATCGCCCACGCGATGCGGAAGTCCAGAATGATACCGCCCTCCAGCCGGATGAACGCGGCGGCGAAATCATCCACGCCGAACTTCTGCGCGTACTCGGGGTGATCCGGATAGGTCGTGGGATCCTTGCCGAAGAAGTCGCTCTTGTAGCCGGTCACGGACAGTGGCTTCGGGTAGCCGATGGCGTTAAGCACCATATCCAGCGAGTAGCAACCGATATCTGCCAGTGCGCCGAGACCGGCGGTCTCATCGCGGATGAAGGTGACTTCCGGGAACGGGGTGGGAATGCCGCGCCGGCGTCCGCCGCCGGTCTGGATGTAGTAGATCTTGCCCAGCTCGCCGGACTCAACGATCTTCTTAATCATCTGCATATTGGGATCCAGGCGGGGCTGGAAGCCGATGGACAGCACCTTGCCGCTCGCCTTCTCCGCCTTCATGACCTCCAGCGCCTCGTCCAGCGTGACGGTGAAGGGCTTCTCCAGCAGGACATTGACGCCCTTGCTCAGCGCATAGATGGCGGGGGCGGCGTGCTGACGGTTGTAGGTGCAGATGGACACGGCATCCAGCTGCAGGCTCTCGTCATCCAGCATCTCCTTGTGGGAGGCGTAATCGGTTTTGACGCCCTCCACGCCATTGCGCTTGAAGAAGGCTGCCGCCTTGCCGGGAATCAGGTCGCAGCCCGCGACCAGCTCGACATCGGGCATCCGCTTGTAGGAATCAATGTGCGCGTCTGCGATCCAGCCGCACCCGATGATACCGACGCGCAGCTTGCGATTGGTGTCGATGACCTGCTCGACCTTCTGGTTTGCGTAATCCAGCTTGGCATCCATTTTCTCTGCCATATTCGTAATCTCCTTTGCATCATTTGCTTTTTGGGAACTGTGTTATATGTATCTTTTTTTCAAAAGATCCGGGAAAAGGGGGGCTCACGCCGCCGGGATGGGATCAATGCCCTCCACGAGGAAGACACCGCAGTACTCGTAAGGCACGACAGCAGAGAAATTGTTGACCGTGTCGGCACGTCCGACGGCGATCACGCGCCCGGTCAGCAGATCGGTCACGCGGTAGTTGTAGTACTGCTGTGTGAAGCCGTCCGAGAAGGGGATCCCGACCGTGCAGACGCCGGACTGTTCCGCTTTGTTGTTGGCAACCACGATGACCATCCTGTCCCCCATGAAGCGGGCGTAGTTGTCGGTCTTGGTGTCGGTAACAGTTGCCCCGGTGACGTTTACCTTGCAGATATTGGCGTCGCGGTGGTTGAGCGGGAAGTACTGGAAAATGTCGGGGAAGGAGCGCCGGATGGCAATCATGCGCTTGACATCCTCAAAGAACAGCCCCTGCTCCGGATTGGTTTCGATCTGACTGTAGTCCACCTTCTTGTCGTACAGGACGGCGTTCTTCTGCTGTACGCCGAATTCATCGCCCATGTACCACACCGGGATGAAGGGCGCGTAAATGGCGGCGTAGCCGATCTTGAGGCGGTTGCCGCAGACACTGCGGTTCTGGTAGTCGTGGTTGGTGATGCAGTTGGTGTAGTAGCGGTAGGTGCCTGCGGTACGGCGCTTGCTCTGCTGTTCGGCAGAGCCGAGCCCCCGCCCCTTCTGCACCGATGCGACCATGGACAGGTACCCGTCCACAAAGAAATTCGCCTGCGTCTGCTGGTAGAGCTGACCGCGCGTCATGGCGGAGGAATCCAGCACGCCGTCCTGCTCGCAGTCAAAGGCTGTCCGGCGCTCCCCGCCGTCCTCACTCATGATGAGCGGATAAATCCCGTTTGCGTTCAGCCTGCTCCGGATCTCGGCATACACATCGTACCCGGCGGTGAACGGCTCACAGTCACAGCGGTAGCCGTCCGCCCCGGTGTACTGGATATTGTGAACCGCCTGCGTAATGAACCACTCGCGGAACTCCTCATTCTTCCAGTTGAAGGCGGCGTTGCCCCACGCCTCCCCGGCGAACCAGTCGGGATGCTCCGTGACCAGCGGCGCCTTCTTCATGGTGCCCCACGAAACGAGGTCGAGCAGGATATACACACCCTTGGAATGGGCATACTCCACGAAATCCCGGACAATAGCCCAGCCCTCCGCCATATCCTGCGTTCCGGTCAGGGCAGGCTCCACGGTGTGAAGCCCGACATTGCCGTAGCCGTTTCCGCCGGGACCGCGCTGGTAGATGGGATCGAGCCAGATGACGTTTACGCCGGCTTCGGCATAGAAGTCGATCAGGGCGCGGGAATCCTGGAACTTACCGCCGATGGAGGCGGTGTCCAGCCGCACCTCCACGATGACGGCTGTATCCAGCCAGGCGGGCGTCATCAGCGTCCCCTTCTCGTTGGAGGGCGTGGCGGTGCCCCTTCCCTCATAGGAAAGCAGCCTGCTGTTGTTGATTTTATCGGTCGCGTAGGTGTAGGTGTGGCTGCCGTTCACGGGCACCGTGAGACTGCCGTCCGCGGCGCCGCAGAACTGCGTTCCGACATAGCGGATCGCCTGTCCCAGCGCGGCGGCGGAGCCGCCCTTCAACGCGATGGTGCCGGTCGCCGCGTCCACCTCGACAGACCAGTCGTGGCTGTTGCCCTGCATTGTCAACGTGATGACCTTGCCGGAGCCGCTCTCCGCCTCGGCGGGATGCGTGCCGTACTTTTCATCCATGACGGCGTACAGCCAGTCCAGCTCGGCGCGGCAGGCGTCGGTCACGCCAGCGCCCGGCAGGACGGTGTACGAGGTCTTTCCGTCCGCGATAACGGACAGTGTTTCGGTGGGAGCCATGGTCATTTCCTCCGGAATTGTCGTGGCGGACTCGGTGGTTTCGGTCGGATCTTCGGTGGGCGTTTCGGAGGCAACGGCGGTGGATGCCGGCTCCGTAACGGATCCGGTCCCGTCCGTTTCGCTGTCGGTTGCCGGTCCGCCGTCATTCCGGCATCCCGACACACCCAGCGCCAGCAGGGCGGCAAGCAGCGCTGCCGCAAGCGTCCATCTGTACCGTTTCATACGCTTCCTCCGCTCACAGTCCGCGCAGGTAGCCGATGCTCGCGCGGGCGCACTCCATCGGGGTAAGCCCCATGGAGGGCTGATCCTGCTCGACAACCAGCCACTTCGCGCCGGCATCGTCGGCGGCGGCGAGAATGGCGGGGATGTCCTGCACACCGGAACCTACAGGGCGGAACTCAAAGGGATGCTCCTCCGGCGCGTGCTCGGACTGAATGCCGATCAGCTCGTACATATGCTCGGACTTGCCGCCGGCGTAGTCCTTGAGGTGGACGACCGGCGCACGCCCGGTATACTTGCGGATATAGGCGGCAGGCTCCTCGCCGCCGACGCGCACCCAGCACACATCCAGCTCGGTCTGGAGCAGGGAGGCGGGCACGGTATCATACAGCACCTCCAGCGCGTACTTGCCGTCAATCTTCTGGAACTCAAAATCGTGGTTATGATACAGCAGTGTCATGCCCAGCCGGTTGGCAACCTCCCCCAGCATGGCGGCATTCCGGATGACATCCGCAAAGCCGGGCGTTCCGGGGCGGTACTCCGGCATCAGGTACGGAATGGCGACATAGCGGCATCCGATGGCGGCATACTGTCCCAGCACGCCCTCCGGATCGGCAACCATCTCGTCATACGGCACGTGTGCCGACAGGGGCAAAAGTCCGATTTCCTGACACATCGCCCGAACCTCTTCGGCGGTGTGTCCGTGCAGGCCGGCAAACTCAACGCCGTCGTACCCCATTTCCCTGATCTTCTGCAGTGTACCCCGCATATCGGCGGCTGCGTCGTCGCGCACGGAATACAGTTGAATGGCGATTGGCAACATAGCAAAAACCTCCTGTTTGATCTCACGGTTAGCGGTGGGGCTTCCCTGCCCCATACGCTTCCATTATAGCATAGCCGGGCGCTCCGGTCAAGCGGTATACACAAAAATTCCCGGAATTTTTTCCGGGATGTGCGACACTTGTGCCACCGAGCGGGCACATTTGCCCTGCCGCGTGCAAGCGCGCCGCCTGCGTGCGCCGAGGGCGGGACACCGTCCCGCGCAAAAAAGATGCCTCCGGCTCCGTGCGCCGGTGCGGCGCATACGGAAGCCCGGAAGCATCCTGTCATGCAAAAATCAAATCTTACCGGATACCCTTGAGCGATGACAGCTCATCGTCCAGCGCGGTCAGCCGGTCAACGAACCCCTTGGGCAGCTTGTTCTCACTCTCGGCAGGTGCCGGATTGGCAGATGCCTTGGGGGCTGCCTTGGCGGACGTTGCCGCCGGGGCGGGCGCAGCCGCCGGAGCGGGCTCCGACTTGGCGTCCGATGCCACAGCAGGAGCATCCGTGTCGTTCCTCTTGTCAAAGCCGGTGGCAATGATGGTGACGCGCATACTGTCGTCCATCTCGTCGTCAAAGTTGACACCCCAGATGACGTTTGCATCCGGCGCCGCCTCTGCCGAAATCATAGTGGACGCGATCTCCACATCCGCGAGGCTGACATCCGAGGACGCCACCACGCTGATCAGCACGCCGCGCGCGCCCGCGATAGAGGACTCCAGCAGGGGGCTGGAGATGGCGTTGCGCGCCGCATCCTCTGCCTTGTCCTTACCGGTACCGACGCCCACACCCATGTGCGCGTAGCCCGCATCCTTCATGACGGAGGAAACATCGGCAAAGTCAAGGTTGATGAAGCTGGGCACGTTGATAAGGTCGGAGATGCTGCGGGTGCCCTGCGACAGGACGCCGTCGGCGATCTCAAACGCATTCTGCAATGTAATGCGGGGCGTGTCGGGCATCTGGCACAGCCGGTCGTTGGGGATGACCACCAGCGAATCCACGTACTGGCTCAGTTCCTTGATGCCGGCTATCGCCTGCGCCATGCGGCGCTTGCCCTCAAACGTGAAGGGCTTGGTCACGATACCGACGGTCAGTGCGCCCGCCTCCCGGGCAAGCCGCGCCACAACAGGCGCCGCACCGGTACCGGTGCCGCCGCCCATGCCGGCGGTGACGAACACCATGTCGGCGTCCTCCAGAATCTTCTTGATCTCGTCAATAGACTCCTCCGCCGCGCGTGCGCCGATCTGCGGATTGGCGCCGGCGCCGAACCCGTTGGTCAGCTTCTGCCCGATGGCAAGCTTGGTCGTGGCATCCGACTTCTTCAGCACCTGCGCATCGGTGTTGATGGCGACGAACTCCACGCCCTTGATGTTGGAATTGATCATGCGGTTGACTGCGTTGTTTCCGCCTCCGCCGACGCCGATTACCTCAATTTTTACGCCGGACGAATTGGTATCGTCGTGTTCAAAAGTCATATGTTACTTCCTCCCCTTGCTCTCGGATTATTCACTCAGGCGTGCCGCCTGGCGGCAGGCACGGCTCCTGCTACCTGCAGGAATTGACCATACCTATATAATACCGTTTTTTTGCCAAAAAAGCAATAGCTTTGAAAAAATTTATGGAATGTTCACAATTTAGAACCGCCGGCAGTCATCGGCTGCCCGCCCAATCCGGCAGGGTTATATCCGGAGCCTCCCGGTAGGTGACGGCGGCGGGATCGGAAGCGTCCAGCAATGCCGGTCCGGACGGTTCGGTCTGCTTTGCCAGCACGGTCGCCGCCAGGGACAGCTTGTCCGCCAGCCGGTCGGTGTTGCCCAGACGGATTTTGATCTTTCCGTCCAGCAAAAACCACAGGTCATACCGGTCACTCAGCTCCATCCCCGTGACGTGACGAGCCAAAGAGGAGTTCAGGATGGCGGTACGCACCTCATCCACGTAGGCGAATTCCTCCCCGGCTGTGGCTGTTTCCACCTCGTAAGTGGCTACGTTGCCCGACTCCCGCTCGCCGGGGTACGGCAGGAAGGCAAACGTCAGCGTATCGCCGACGCGCAGCCGCGCCTGCTCCGGCAGTCCGATATACGCGGGGGCATAGCCAAGCCACGCATCCGGCGTCGCATCCACGGCGATGACGCGCAGAGTCGTGGCGGACAGCAGGTAGTAGTTCCGGTAGTGCCGGGTATAGAGCAGAGTCTCCTCCTCCCGGACGGTCAGCGTGAGCGTCCCGTCCAGTGCCCGGTGCAGGGAGGCGGACGCCAGCAGCGGGAACTGCTTCCGCAGTCTCCGCTCGGTGTCGGATGCCGAAAAGCCCAGCATCAGGTCGTCCGTCCGGACGCCCAGCGCCTCCCGCAGATCGTCCGCCCGGTACCGCGAGGCACCCTCCACCCGGATGTCGGTCACGAGCCACGCGTAGGACACGCCCAGCACCGTGCAGGACAGGATCAGCATCGCCAGCAGTGCCGCCCCCGTCCCATACAGCCAGCGAAGGGCGCGAAAGCGTTTCTTCAGCGGCACATTCGTGCCGAAACGCCCCTTCTGCAGGAATTTATCTTTGAATCTGCGCGGGCGCGCCGCCCGCCGCGGGCGTTTCGGGTGGGGTCTGTGTCGGATCCGCCACAGGGCGCCGCGCAAAGCGCCACCCGCCCGTTTCAGTTGCGTTCGTAGCCATGGCATAGCTACCATCTCCTTCCTTCCGGCTCCGGCGGTATCATGCCTGCCCGCGCGCAAGGCGCAGCAGCTCCACGCAGAGCCTTTCGTTTGCGTCCGGGCAGGCGAAGCCCTCCTGCAGACGCTGTCCCATGGCGGCACGCTCCGCCGATTGCGCCAGCAACGGCAGGACGGCGCGTTCCAGCGCACCGCCCGGCAGTCCGTCCTCCTCGACGCACACACCCGCGCCCGCCCGTACCAGCGCCTGCGCGTTGCGGAGCTGATGATTGTCCGCCACATACGGGGACGGCACCAGCACCGCCGCCTTTCCGAGCAGGGACAGCTCGGACACCGTCATGGCACCCGCGCGGGACACCACGAGGTCAGCCGCCGCCATCCGCACCGGCATATCGTAAATATAATCCAGCAGGCTGACGCGAGGGCACCCCGCGGCGGCACTGCCCTTCAGGTTCGCGGCGGTGCGGTCGTAATCCCGCTTACCGGCGGCAAACGTCAGCGTGACGTGCGGCAGGTCGCGCGCGACACGCTCTGCCAGCGCGACCAGCGCATCATTGAGCCGCTCCGCCCCCAGACTGCCGCCGAAGGCAAGCACGGACACCTCGTCCGGGGCAAGCCCCAGCTGTTTCCGTGCGTCCGCGCGGGACACGGCACCGAATCCCGGCAGAATGGGGTTCCCGACCCGGATGATCCTGTCCCTCTCCCTGCCTGTCAGGTTCAGCCGGTCAGCCGTTTCCGGGAAGTTGATAAATATGCGATCCACCCGATGCCTGACCTGCATGATTGCCTTGCCGGGCAATGCGTTGGATTCATGCACGGCGGTCGGAATACCCAGCGCCGCGCCCTCCGCCACCACGGGCCAGCAGGCAAACCCGCCCGTCCCGATGATAAGGTCGGGGGAAAACGCCCGGATGAGCGCCCGTGCCTGTCGCCGCGCCCGGCTCATGATGAACGGCAGGGCGAGATTGGCGGGGTGTACGATCGGGCTTCTCATGCCTCGGATATGGATATGCCGCAACTCGTACCCTGCGCGGGGGATCAGGTCGTTTGCCTTATCACGCGGCATATCCGACGCCGCAAACAGGAACTGCGTCTCCGGAGCGCGTGCCCGGAGTGCATCGGCAACAGCCAGCGCCGGGTTGACGTGTCCGGCTGTTCCGCCGCCTGTGAGCAGGATTCTCATGTTCCGTCACATCCTCTCTTGATACCTTATAATATTATACACCGGACAGCGGTTGGTTGTCAACAGGTTTTCGCTTATGATTTGGAGCAAATGTGCGGTGCGTGCATTCTCGGCGGGAAGGTGCCCCAGACAGCACCGCGGCTGTTACTCCGAAAAAAATTTTCCCTCCGGCGTGCGTAATCTTCACAAAACTATTGAAATTCAGCCGAAAATATGGTATAATAAGCCAATTTTCATTTGCAGAAAGGACGGAACCTATGTCTCAGCGCATGACTTCCTATACCCGCTGGTCCTTCAATTACCCTCCGGGCACGGCGATCCCGGACGGATTCGTATACGGCATCAGCTATGCCCTGTTCGGAATCGACTCACTGTCCGGATATGTGCTCGCCTCGCGGGCACCGGCGGGAGCGTGGGAACCGGGCGCCTACCTGACAAGAGAAGTACAGGTCCCGGAGGAAACGCAACCGTGGTTCTGCTCGCAGGAAACGCGTCCGCTGCTCATCATGACCGAGTACGGATTGGGCTTGCTCTCCAAGCGCTACCTGCCCGCCTGCGGTGTGGGACTGCTGATCCACTTCCACGTGCCCGGCAAACGCGGTGCCGCCGCAGTCAACCGGGGACTTCTGCAGACGGACTGGATCGTGTCCGAGTCGGTTCGGGCAATGGGAACCGGACGCTGTGATGCCGAAACCTATCAGGTGCTGACCGAAGCCGCGTACGAGCTGAACGAACGACTGCCGGCGCTGTTCCCACAGCCGGACAGGCAGACCGTGCGTCTGCGGGACGTGTCCGACTGCATCTGCAGCATGGCGACGGCAATCGGCTGTGTTGCGCAGGAGGAGCCAACCCGCGACGGCGACACGGATCGGGATCAGAACCGGCAGGTTTTCTGCTCCCGCCCGCGCGTCTGGGAGGCGTTCCTGCTGTACGGACTGTCGCTGGCATGGCGTATGGCGGCAGACGGCGGAAGCCTGACTTTCTCGCTCAACGCCCCGGGTGCCCTGACCACCGAGACGCTGTCCGTCCGGCTGGATATGGAGCTGGAATACGTCCGCAGTGCGGCACGGGCGGTCTGCGCGTCCTCCGGCGTGCTGAACGGCGACAGCGGCGCCTTCCTGACAGGCTATCACTGCCTGACTCACGCATCCGCCTACAACGGCGCGATTCTCAGGTACGATTTGGGAAATCCCGTTCCCGCCCCGGACAACCGGCGGCTGGAGCGCCGGCACCTGACACTGGAGATGACCATGCTGGACGATCCCGCCGTGGACTCGCAGATGAACCTGCGCTCCAGCGCGGCCGAACTGTTCCGGTTCTGACCGGTCAGACCGGTTTGACCGGTTCTTCCGGTGCCCACACGCGGCAGTCCGGAGCCGGTCGGCATCCGGCTTCCGGACACCCCCGCCGCACGGCACACACTTTCGCCCCATGCGTGAACGATTGGTAAATTCCTTGTTAAAGAAGCGGCAGACCCGTTGACAGATTCTGACAAGGCGTGTATAATGGGCGTGAGGAAGCAACCGACACACTGCGACACGCGGCGGCAGAGAAGCGCGCCCCGGTCCGGCGGTCGGACGAAACACAGTGCATGGGAAAGGAAGGCGTATTCAATGAAGCAGCAAAAAGACGCAGAGAATATGACGGCGGCTGGAAACTGCACCGACAAACCGACGCGCATCAAATCAACCGGCATTATCCGGCGCGTGGACGAGCTGGGGCGGATCGTGATCCCGATGTCCATCCGGCAGACGCTGGGGCTGAACGAGCGCGACCCGGTCGAGATATTCATGGACGGCGAGCGCATTATCCTGCAGAAGCATCAGTCCTCCTGTATTTTCTGCGGCAGTACGGAAGATCTGATTGCCTACGAGGGCAAAAATGTATGTGCGGCGTGCCGGGAGGCTCTGAGCCGGAACAACTGAGACGAGGCGGCGACAGCCGCCTCGCCGAACGGATCCGGAGCGCCGGGTCCCGCGCCCCTTTGATTTGAACGCCTACGGATTTAACCCCAAAACCGAATATCGGGATGTAGGGTAACGGTTACCCACCAGTTTTGGGAGCGTGTGACCGCCTCGTGAGCCGACCTCCGAAAGCTCGCGAAATCTCCGTTTTCCTTGCGTTTCCTCGCTTTTCCGCCGCCGTGTGTTTCGGCAAAAAACTTTTGACCACAGATTTGACCACTTACGGATTTGACAGAAAAATTGAATATTTTCACCAATCGGGGTGTGGCGCAGCTGGTAGCGCGCGAAGTTTGGGACTTCGATGCCGTCGGTTCGAATCCGGCCACTCCGACCAAGGCTTCTTGTTTTATAGACGAGAGGCCTTTATCTTTTGTGGGAGGAAATCAAATATGCTTAGAAGTAAAACGCCGTTTCCAGCTGAATTCGACAACGAAATTTGTTCATTTATGAAAAAAATTTGGCAAGAAGGATGGCTAGATACATATTCATCTAATCATTTTCTAATCATGGCATTAGAAGGAAGATTAAGTCAATTTACATGGAACGAACAGTTTCTAAATAACAATAACAATGCTTATTATAGTGCAATTACCAAAGAAGGTGTTGTTGATTATAAAGCGTTTAGTGTTAATTTTTGTACCAACTTATCCACCAGACTTGCAGGAATGTCATCCATGTTTGGCGAAAATAAAACCAAAAAATTTATTGTGGATCAACTCTCTGCTGGGAAGGAGAACTATAATGAGGATGTGTTTTTTCAAGCCATTTCCGAGGTTGAAATATTAACATTCTTTCATCGTGGATTTGACTGGAAAGAAATTAAATATGAGCCGCCAGTGAATTCGAATGGAGCTAACCCTGAAGCATATTTTATTGGAGAAATATGCAATAAGGATTCCGATATTCCAATAGAAGTGAAAGCGAATATTGAGGTTAAAACCCCTGAGTTTCCACGGTTGAATTCTCATAAAGAAAACATTTTAATATCATGGTGCAACAATGACTTTCCCTGCTGAGTGAAACCGACCGTGAGATCCTGATTCGCCATGCGAACGGTGAAACCTATGCCGCCCTTGCGAATGCTTACGGTTATAAAACCGCGGGCGGGATGCAGAAACGAATTGCACGGATAAAAAGCAGGTTGCCAACCGAATGGGTGCCAATGTAAAATAATCTTTTCCGCACATTTGCACGAAAATCATAAAAGCCCTATACTATAAGCAGAAAGGAAGTGAGCCAATGGCAAAAAAAGAAGTCGAAGGACTGGTGGCGGTGATTTACGCCCGCTATTCCAGTGAAAATCAGCGCGAAGAATCCATTGAGGGACAGATGCGGGAGTGTTATGCTTTTGCAAAGAAGAACGGCATTTCGGTTGTCGGTGAGTACATTGACCGTGCCTTTTCTGCCAAAACAGACCGCCGTCCGGATTTTCAGCGCATGATCAAAGACAGCGCAAAGCACAATTTCAATTTGGTTATCGTTTGGAAGCTCGACCGTTTTGCCCGTAACCGTTACGACTCCGCTCACTACAAAGCACTGCTTAAAAAGAACGGCGTCAAGGTAATGTCTGCTGTAGAGCGCATCTCCGACGGCGCCGAAGGAATTCTGCTGGAATCGGTACTTGAAGGCATGGCGGAGTACTATTCCGCCGATTTGTCCGAAAAGGTACTGCGCGGACATACCGAAAATGCGCTCAAATGCAAGTATAACGGTGGGACAATGCCGATCGGATATTATGCCGATAAGGAACAGCATTATGTCGCGGACTCTTTAACTGCCCCATTCGTTTTAGAAGCCTTTCGACATTACGATGAAGGTCTGACAATGAGTGAAATCGCTGCCGTTCTGAATCAACACGGACTCAAAAACAAACGAGGCGGAGATATCGACATAGACAGCGTTTCACGGATGCTCTCCAATCGGAAATACATCGGAGAGTATAGATACCGCGACATCATAATTCCGAACGGAATCCCCGCGCTGGTTCCCCAAGATCTGTTTGACCGTGTGCAGGAGAAAATTGCAAAAAACAAAAAAGCCCCCGCCCGTCACAAAGCGGAAGACGATTATCTCCTGACTACAAACCTGTTTTGCGGCGAATGTGAATCCTTGATGGTCGGTGAATGCGGCACAAGCCGAAGCGGTGCGGTTCACCATTACTACAAGTGTACCAACGCAAAACGACACGGCGGATGCCGAAAAAAAGCCATAAAAAAGGACTGGATTGAAAACCTTGTTGTTTTGGAGATTCGGAAAAAGCTTGAAGACGCACGCTTTATCGATGATATCGTTCACGCATTCATGGAGTTCCAGACTGCTGAAAATACGGTTATTCCACATTTGAAACAATCATTAGCGGAGCTCAACAAATCCATTGACAATATTCTTGCCGCCATAGAACAAGGGATTTTCACCCAGTCTACCAAACAACGGCTTGAAGAATTGGAAAGCAAGAAAAAAGATATTGAAATCGAGATCGCCAAGGAGAGCATCCGCCGCCCGTTACTGAATGAGGATCAAGTACGATTTTGGTTTGAGCGTCTGCGCAATTTGAACATAAACGAACTGTCCCACCGGAAACGACTGATTGACACATTTTTGAATTCTGTGTTTGTTTACGATGATAAACTGCTTATCAACTGCAATTATCCCAACACAAGCACAATTGTGCGGTTTTCTGATATAAATGCAGCACTCAACGGTTCGGATATACTCGCATGTGGGCGACCAAAAATCAGCCGAAAATGAGGATTTTTGCCCCACTTTCGGCTGATTTTTTTAAAAAGCATTAACCAAATCATTTTTCTTTCACTATTAAGGCAGAAGCTTCTGAAAAACATATAAGGGGAGGTGAGCAAATGGACGAAAACTGGCTGCATGAAAAAATCGCGGAAATATCCAGAACAATCTATTCATATTGCAGAGCCAAAACGCCATCGCAACAGGACGCCGAAGACCTATCGCAGGATATTCTGCTTGAGCTTACGAAATCGGTCAAAAATATTCGCAATGAAAACGCTTTTTACGCTTTTATGTGGGGCGTTGCCGGGAACGTTTATAAACAGTGGTATAGAAAAAAGCTGAAAAACAACACTTGCGAATTATCGGAAGATATCCCATCGGAAGATCAACTTTCGGAGGATGACAGTGAGCGCCTGTATCTTCTCCGGCGTGAGTTGACTTTGCTATCGGAAAAATACCGCAAAGCAACGATTTTGTATTATATTGAGGGGCGCTCATGCTCTGAAATTTCAGATTTGCTCGCAATATCCGAAAGCATGGTAAAATACCTGCTGTTCAAATCAAGAAAAATACTGAAAGAAGGAATGAATATGGAAAGAAATCTCGGAGAACTCAGCTACAATCCCAAAACCTTGATTCCGATGTACAGCGGACAGGGACCGAATCAATTCTGGCAATTCATGCAAAGCAAAATCAAGCAGAATATCGTTTGTGCTTGCTACAATGACTCACTGACAGTTCAGCAGATCAGCCTTGAAACAGGAATACCGCTTCCATATCTGGACGATGAGATAAAAGAGATGACCGAAAAGAAAATACTTGTGTATGACGGCAAACGATATTCGGCAAATGTTGTTATCATCAACCGTGAATGTACGGAAGAGATCTGCCGCAAGGTATCAGGGAAATATGATGCCATTGCAAAGCTTATAATTGAATTTGTCGATTCCTGTATGGAGGAATATGTAAAGCTCGGTTTTTACGGCGCTGACTTCAGCGAAAATACGCTCCGTTGGCAGCTTTCAACCATAATGTGGCGAACGATAGGGGGTTATGCTTTCAAAAACGTCGGAAAGCCGGAGAAAACAGGATGGGGCGAGCATGCCGATATATGGCTGAAAGAAGACTCCGGAGATATGACTGCGCGCACTTTCAACTATTGCACAGTTGAAAGCAAGGGCGGAGATACTGTATGGTTCTTCGACTATTTACCTGCACTCAAAGGCGATCATCATGATTTCTACGGCAACCCGAGAAAGATTGATATATTGTGCGATATTGCCGACGGTACTGCTGATAATCTGAGCGAATACGACCTTGAAACCATAGCCGAAATGGTTCGCGAAGGGTATGTTATATCGGAAAGCGGAGGCTTCCGCGTTGCTATGCCCATATATTCAAAGGCGCAATATGGTGAGCTTATGGCAAAAGCCGAGCAGTTTATGAAAAATAGAATGGGAGAGCTTATAGAGACGATAGATAACGTTTCGGAACATATTATCGGCGAGCATACCCCAAACAGGCTGAAAAAGTCTGTCGCGCGCATTTCAGGGCAGGATCGTTTCTATCATACCGTGTGCGCTCCGGCAAAGAAAATGCTTGATATGAAATACATTAGTACTTCATACAATCCGCTTGAAATGCCTACAACATATATCGTTTTAAGCAAGTAATCGCGATTTTCTGCTTATAATTGATACTTTTCCACCACTTCGGAAAAATCTCCCCTGACGGCAGAAACGCGGCTTGTGCTGTAACTATGGCACAAGCCGCATTTCTGCCGTCAGGCGAATTTGCCGAGGCCAAACTTACTTCTCTCACATATTGAGGAAAAATCTCACAAACTGTGCGCTTGATCGTGCTCGTAAAATACGGTATACTATTATCGCCGGTAAAACATAGGATTTGCGCAAATACTGACAGAATGGAGATATGGTATGAAATTGAATCTGGGAAATCAAATACGTCTGAACCGCCGGCGTATGAATCTTACGCAGGAACAATTGGCTGAAAAGTTCGGGACATCTTCGCAGGCAATTTCCCGCTGGGAAATAGGTGCTACTTATCCCGACATTGAGATGCTGCCCATGATTGCGTCGTTTTTTGAAACGTCGGTAGATTCGTTGCTTGGAGTCACAGAAGAAGAAAAGGAAAAACGCTGTTCGGAGCTTCAAAAATCGTTCGAAATTGCCGTTCGTGCAAAGGATGTTCAGGAAACCGTTGAGATAATGCGGGAAATACGACGTAATCTCAAGGATTATCAACAATATTGGTTTTGGGGAATGTACAACGAAATTTGGAAGGTTCGCTTGTTTCAAGACAAAAGTGTTCTTGAGGAAATGCGGCTTTTTGCAGAAGAAGTATTCAGAGTGTGTCCCAAAGACCAGCATTATGCGGTTATCGGATGTATGGCGAACATGGAAGATGATGAACACATCGATGCTTTTTTGGATGCATATGCCAGTCGTGAAGATATGTCCCGTTCCGCACTACTGTTCAACAGATACAAAATGCGCGAGGAACTTGACAAAATCGAGCCTGTGCGGCAGTACGTTCTATGGATGGAGCTTTCGCATATCATAAGTGCGGCGAACGATTGGCAAGTCTATTTGTGCGACGACCCAAATCATTTTATTTGGTTTTGTGAAACGCAGCTTAATTATCTTAATGCTGTAAACAATTTATCCCCCGATAAGAAGTATTTGGTGAGCGGCGGAACAGTCACAGATTTGTGGTGTGAAGAGCGAATAGAACTTGGAATACGCTATACAGCTGCGTTTGCCAAACTCAAAAAAATGAATGAAGCTTATGATGCATTTGAAGACACATTGCGTGTGATTGAACAGATCATGTCTGTCACCGAGGATGAGTTCAAAATAGGCTGCTCGTCTCCCGCATTAAAAGGATTTACTTTGGAATGTGAAATCAATTGGATCGAAAAAGACGGTAAAGAATACAAAGAAATCAGTATGTTGCATAATGATTGGTGGAATTGGATCGTCCCGCTTGATTATCAAAAAGTCTTTAAGCGCGATTGTTTTGACATCATGAGAGCAGACAAGAGATTCGATTCGCTTTTTGAGAGATTGGATAAATGTGTGATTTGCAGGGAATTACAAACGGACTGAAGTAGCTTTTGTTTTTGCTTGCTTTATGGTGCTTTTTACAGCTCCTAAAAATTGCGCTGCGGTAAACCTGCTAAGAAAAGTCAATAGGTTTATCGAAAAAAATTGAGAAAAATTTTGAGGTAACAGAAGCAACACCAAAAGGGCGAAAAAGGGGTAATTTTTTTCGCCCGAGAGATATTCGGTTGTATGTAATCAGATTTCTAATTCACGGTAGAGATCGGTGACTTTACCGTAGTAAATGCGAAGGAATTTGTTAATGCCGGCAACTAAGGCTTCCTTTCCGCATTTACCCTCGGAACGCTTCTTCTCGATGAACTCATACACAGGGTCGCCTTCGGGCTTGTGCTGTATGTAACTCAGACAAACTTCATAGATGACCTTGCGCAGATGTTTGTTGCCTCGCTTGGTAATATGACGCTCCATCGCGGTATACGATCCCGATTGGAAAGGCGGCGCGTCAATACCGGCGTAGGCAATAAGAGAGTGCTTGTTGTGAAATCTTCTGACATCACCAATCTCCGCAATGATCCTCGGTGTTAACCCCTCGCCTATACACTTCGTCTCGGAAATTAAAGAATATTCAGGAAGGGTCTTGCCAAGCTCGTTCATGTGTGCTAAGGAACCGCTGAATAACTCGCCTCCAAATCTCCCGAACATTCAATCATGCATAAAATGATGAATAAAACATCAAGGATCACAAGCAAAAGTCGAAAAACAGCCACGCAAGCACCGCCTGAGCCGGTTTTTCATCCCCAATGAGGGGGAATTACCCTCAAATGGGCATAGTTATCCTACTATAGGCGCAACTTGTTTATTCCGGAACTGTTCGGTGCGCCCAGCCCGGATGCACATCAACAGGTTGGCACACCCGAACAGGACATGGAACCGGTTCATGTTCTTGGCAATGCCACGATATGCAACTTTCCTAGTTCCTGCATCCACTCCCGCGTGAACCTTCATCCCATGATACCACTGATTCCCCTTCTTCGTCTGATGCATCTCCGGATCTCGGGTTCCTGTACGGTTTTTCGTGGAACTGGGAGCAGAAATGATGGTAGCATCCACAATCGTACCGCCATGCATCAGCAAGCCGGATTCCTCAAGGCGATCCCTGATGTCAGTAAAAATCTTCTCTCCGATGTTGTGTTTCTCAAGCAGATGGCGGAACTTCAGCAAGGTTGTCGCATCCGGAACCTGTTCCGTCATAAAATTTATGC
>ERZ827168.1418-NODE-1418-length-32944-cov-16.205175_pt1 | contig 32944 bp, 27 predicted proteins | sample MGYA00519868_ERZ827168 | MGnify/ENA primary metagenome ERZ827168 (study PRJEB31778, sample SAMEA3449271) | human gut metagenome | biome: human gut; feature: human-associated habitat; material: faeces | place: United Kingdom | collected 2010/2012 ...
TCCAATACACAATATAAGGAAAAATATCGACGGTTAGGCTCCCCGTGGTGGCCCATTTTTCAATGAGCGCCCTGGCCCACTTTTCAATGAGTATTTACACTTCCGGGAAACAAGTATGTCATGCGTCCGGGAGCGGTTCCGGTACCAATCGTATGCTGCAAGTCCGACTATTCCGACTCGTCAATGTCCCTCAACACCGGCGGTGCCAAACTCTTCAACGATGTAATGAAGGAACTCGGACTGCTCACGCCTCCGCAGCGTCATCAGTACGTTCAGGGAGGGAACAGCCTCGGTGCAGTCAATATCAGAACAGCCATCGACGGTATGCCTATCGACATCTTCTGTGCCGAGACTGCCGACGGCGAGAACGTGTATTACGGTCAGTACAACTTCAACAATGAGAAATCCAAGAGTGGCCCGGTATTCGGAATGGAGGGCGTGGAAGGATACACAGCGGAATGCCCCATCGCCCTTGAGATGCTCAACAACACCTCTCCGATATGCCTGTTCCAATCGACAAGCGACTCGCAATTCGCCGAGAATTTCGATGCCGGGGCAGAGGTCAACTACGGCATCGATGCTTCCGGAAAAAAACAGAGCGACGGTGATGTCAAATGGGCAGGTCTCGCCACCGCACAGCAGACGGCACTCAAGCGTCTCTACTCGTGGATACGCTCCTGTGTTCCCTCCGGCGCGAATCCCAATGACCTGTCCACATTCAAGAGCGAGAAGTTCAAGAATGAAATCAGTCAGTATTTCGACAAGGATTTCATTCTGACATACTATGTCTTCACGGACTATTTCCTCAGTGTCGACCAAAGAGCCAAGAACATGATGCTCCGCACATGGGACGGTCTCAAGTGGTATATCACCTACTATGACGGCGATACTCAGCTCGGCAAGCGAAACGACTGTTTCCTTGTTTACCTCTATACGACAGACCGCGAAACGTGGGATGCCGAAGCAAGTAAATATGCCTTCGAGGGACATGACTCATGGCTGTGGAACCTCTGCCTCGCAAATCTTGAAGATGACCTCAAGCGTTGTGCCGCCAACTTCCGTGCCGTGATGACCAATGAAAGAGTCCTCGCGATGCTCAATGATGAGCAGAGCGGCAATTGGTGTGACCGAGCCTTCAATAAGTCCGGCTATCTGAAATATATCGCTCCGGCAGTGCAGACCATGTACGGCAAGAAGTGGCCGTTCATTTTCGCGTTGCAGGGCAGCAACAAGAGCCACCGCACATTCTTCTTCACCAACCGTGCAGCCCTGCTCGATGCCAAATACGGCACGAGCAACTTCACATCCGATAACATTGACCTCTACATGGCGAGGAGTGCGTCTGACGCAGCCGACACGGTGCGCATCACGGCCAACGAGACCTATGCCTTCGGCTACGGCACGAACAACAGCCCCAACATCGCCAACACGGGCATCGTCGCCGGAGGAGCAGTAGCGACCCTTGACATCACCGGGGCATACACAGTCAACGACCCCCTGCGCATCTATGGCGCAAGCAGAACCCGTGTCCTCGACTTGACGGGAGCCGCCAGCCACCTCAAGAACGCTCTCGACCTTGGCAAGTGTTCGGCTCTCCGGGAACTCAATTTGCAGGCATCATCCGGGAGTGGTTCCACAGGATGGTGGCTTGCCATCGACAACTGCCGACAGCTCCGCAAGGTCAACCTCCGCAATCAGGCACAGGCCAAGACCGGCAGCAGCACGAGTACAGCCCTCGACTTCACCAATCAGACCAAACTTGAGGAACTTGATGCCCGTGGCACGAAGGCTCAGAGCGTCATCTTCGCAAAAGGTGCGCCCGTGTCGGTTGCAAGGATGCCGTCAACCCTCACCACGCTCCGGCTCGAATATCTGAGCAAGCTCACCTCCTCCGGCCTTACCCTTGAAAGCTATACGAATGTCCGCACGTTCATCTTCGACAACTGTCCCGGACTGAATTGGGAGACACTGCTAACAAGGTGCGCCAATGTTGACCGCCTCCGCGTAACCGGAATTGACCGCGAGGATGACGGCACATGGCTCAATAAGTTCATGACTATGGGCGGTGTGGATGCCTCCGGCAACACCACCGATACCTGTGCCCTTGTCGGAACTGTCCGGCTCACCCGATACATCGACGAGGCGCAGTATCAGAGGATGTGCGCCCATTTCCCGGAACTGAACATCATACAGCCCGAATATACGGTGGTGCGCATCGACAACCCAGCCGATGATGCGAGTGTGTCCAACCTCGACAACAGCACCGGCTATCAGTTCGGGAATGACTATGTGATGAGCGGCCACCTGTCGGCAATATTCGCAAAACGCCACCGTGTCCTTGCGAAGGTTACCCGGAAACCTACGACCAAGACAGTCCGAATGGCCAACACTGATGTCATCGTCAATAACCCCGACGGTCAGATGACATATTTCCCCCTGCATGACGCTAACTCAAACTATTACGCCGATGCAGAGGACATAGCCAACTGCACCCCGGCAAAACTCGATGGTAGCGAGGGCGACCTTATGATGTTCGAACCGGGGATGTGGAAGAAGGGAGTCAACGATTACCTCAACAACACGACATACTCCTGTTACAGCTCTAATGACAGAAACCACAAGCCGTCCGTCCCGGCGGTAGATATTCTCACCCTTGATGACATCAAGACCAAAGGAGGATTCATAGCCGGACGCAAGATTGTCGGCAAGGACACCCTCGCGGCGTCCTATACCAATGACACGGCATACTCGGTATGTCAAGTTGATGTGTCGAAACATACGAGGGTGCGTTTCCCAAGCGTTCCCGGCACCGGGCTTACCGGCGCGGTGTTCTGCGATGCATCCGGCAAAGTGCTTGAGAATATCGTTGTCCCGACGCTTGCCAATAAATTCGAGGCAGGGATGTATCTCATAAAAGATGTCCCGACCGGCGCGGCTACCCTCAACTTCACAACCCTTAACACCGCTGAATTTGACAAGGTGGTGCTGTCGAACTCGGCGAAGATTGAGGACATGGAGCCGGAATGGTACTATGACGAGGAACATCTGTGTGCCGTGGTTGAGACCGTCATCGTGGGCGAGAAATTCCGTTCATGTCTTACCGGTGGCAGCTCCATCGCCAATATGCCGTGGACAGACTTCCATTACTACAGCCAGCAGCGAGGTATGCAGCAGATAGACGCGATGATGCACTCACGCATCGCCAATCTCGCCTATGCCTTCTATGGCCGCAGGGACATGCAGGAACAGTGCGGAGCCGGTTCACATTCAAATTCACGAACCATCGGCGCAGATACCATGCTCCGGGGAATGCAGGACACCGTCGGCTATGAATACGCCAAGGCCATCAATCCGAATGTGACCAACAATCTTGTCGAGAACCTCGTGCATCAGTACGCATGGTTTGTTGACACAGACGCATTCGGAGCCAAGACTGTTACGCAGGTCAACAATATATGCTGTCTCGGATATGTCAATATTTACGGTCACAAGTGGGAGATGATGGATGGTGTTGACGTTCCCAACGATGCAAATAATGTCGGCAAATGGCGTATTTGGATGCCCGACGGCAGCATTCGTTATGTCAAAGGCATGACCGCCTCCGGCTATTGGATTACCGGCGTGGCGCACGGCCTTTTTATGGACATGACCCCCGTCGGCAGTTTCAACGGCAGCTCATCGACATATTTCTGCGACACATATTGGTATTCCGGCTCAATAGGGCGTGTCGTTCGCGAATGCGAGTTACGATGCATCGTATGCGTACACGTATGTCGGGTCGCGTCTGGCCTTCCGCGGACTTCTCGTCAAAGCGCAAAGCGTCAGCGCGTATAAAGCGTTGAGCGAGGCAGCATAAGCGAAAGCGAAAAAGCGGTCGCGAAGCGACCCAAAGCGTAAAGCGAAAAGAAAGCCCTTCGGACGGTGTTCGAAGGGCTTTCATATAACTGAGCCGGGGCAAACCAAACCCCGGCGAAGCCGGGCCGATTTTTTTTGAAAAAGGGGTTGTCTCAGGAAGCACGTCAGAGGTACGCTTCGTTTTGAAGCGAAGAATCGTTTCGTTTTATTTTTGGCACGATTCGTTCTGAGAGCGTCGCACGTTTCGTTTTGCGGATTATACTCGGTCGGCTATCTCGGTGGCAGTAGCAACCCGATTGCTCTGTAACCATTCCTCCAACTCGGCACGGTTGAAGTAGCACATCTTACCCATCGGCTTGTAGTGCGGAATCTCGCCGCGCATCGTCAGCTTGTAGAGATAACTTTTAGAGATACCCATATACTGTGCCGCCTCATCGGAAGTCAACACTTCTTTGGTGGTGTAGATTGTGTTCGCGGTGACTAACTCCGCAATAGTCTTAATTTCCTCGTTGCTCATATCTTTTATAGAGTTGAGGTTGATGCTGTCGGGAGGCAGGTGTGAGGCTCCTCCGTCTTTGCTAATGTTTCCTCTTTGATAGGCTCACACTCGCTATCGCCTTGAAAACATTGGCAAAGATAGCCGCCATAAGAAAGCAAAACGCCCTACATAGTTACTATGATAGTACTATGTAGGGCTGGTAACTAACTGATGTATAGTGTTATTTGCCGTCTATTATTTTTTGCATTCTTTGGCGAGTTGTCGAATTGAAAATAAGTTTGACTTTCTTTATCGAATCCTCTGAATGCGCTTCAAATTTGACCTGTGCTAAATATTTTACTCCCCAAAATTTAACAAAAGGAGCAAAGTGTCTGCCATAAAAGCCGCACTCAATACCCATACCTATTGCAAAGGCTTTCATTTGCGCCTGAGTAGTATTTTCAACAGGCATATAATTGTCATCAAGCAACCCTACTTCTATCGCCTTTTGTAACACAGTCTTTGCGATAGGGGTAGTAAATTCTTTCGGTAATTCTTTTTGCGTAGGTTCATCGTCGGCTATATCATAACCATATAGAGTAGCAAGCGTAGTATCATTAGCGAGTTTCCCTATTTCGGTGCTATATAGATAGTCGGTAAATGGCTTTATGTGTTCAGCAACTTCGGCACTTACTAATCCCATTTCAAATGGCATTATCGTAAAACTACCTATCATTTTACATTCTTCCATGCCTACCCACATAAGCATACTTTCCACTTCGGCAGCTCCATATCCCTCTAATGTATCACGACACTCAAGATAGAACATTTCAAGACCACGCATCACACTTATCCGCGCCATTGCCGAAATAATCTGAATGTTGCCAAATACATCCAACATTGACGTGATATGATTTTTTATGGCTTGTGGTTTGTCCGTGTTATCCTTTATAAATTGTCCTATCTCTTTAAGGACTCTGAATATACATTTTGTAAGGTCTTGACCGAACAAATCAGTAACGCCAAAATTTTTGAGTTCTGTTAGAAACGGTTGAAAACTACACTTCATACCGTATGCGTCAACACAGAGTAAATCATCCAAACTTACATCTTCCTTTTGAGGAGAGTAATAGTAGCTGAAAAATCCATCTTTATTTGTTAGCTCATTGTCGATTATACCTTGAATGACAGGTGCGATATTTATTGGTTCTGCAATATCGGTCGGCACAGTTGAGGTCGGGGAAATACAAGCTATCCCAAATTCATAAAAACGCCACTCCTTGCCATTAGGCTTGGTTGGTTTGTGTAGTATATTCACGCTAAATTGTTCGTTATTCATAAGTTATAAATCAAGTACTGAAAGGCTGTTGATTGCGTCCTGTTTGAGCGCATCGACAGCGCGTGTGTATTTCTCTGTATGTTTCAATCCGCTGTGTCCTAATAGTGCTGCTACAGTCTTAATGTTCGCACCATTGTTGAGGATATTGACTGCGAAGCTGTGCCGGGCGCAGTGCCATGTTATATGTTTATCTATTCCGGCACGTTTGCACCAATGGCGCAGGGCTTTAAGGCACATCGTATGAGATGGCAAAGGAAATATCAACTCATCGCGATTACCCTCTACTGACGGCTTGCCTATCAAATCCAATACACCATCCGACAACGGTATTACGACACTGCTTGCGCTGCTATGCCCTTTTGTCTTGGCTTGCTCGAATTTCAACAATCGATTGGCAAAGTCAACATTGGAATAGGTAAGGTCTTTCACATCGCAGAAGCGTAGTCCGCACCGCAGACAAAACAGGAACGCCCGCCGGATATTCACACTTTCGCCCTGATAGTGGCAAGTGATAAGCTGCTTAATCTCATCCATTGACAACACATCTTTTTTGAGGCTACCATTGTCTATTGTGATACTGATTCCATGACAGGGGTCTTTACGCATTACGTCCTTATCGACCGCCGCTGCAATGATTTTCTTAAACCGCGCATACAGGGTGTGTGGCCCCTCACCACGGAAACGATGTTGCAGATATTCCGTGAACGCCTCAATCATTTCCTTATCGAGCTGTTCGGGTTTAAGCCGCTTAGCATACTTCTGATATTCGGGAGTGGCGTTGAGGAAGTCAATAAAGACATCATGCGCCCTCTTGATATGCCGCTTATCGCCTTTGGTGTATGCTTCATAATAAGCCCACATCCAATCAAGGAAGTTAATGTTGCTATCTTTTTTCAGTCGGTAGCCCTCGCCCTGTTCCAATAGCTGTTGCCCTCGCTCAAAGCGAATCTTTTTAGCGAGTTCCAATGTCTCTTTATTCTGTTGGCGTTCAATCGGGGTTCTCGGCGCTTGCCATAAGTACAGGCTCAAATATTCACGTCTGCGGTTTTTCTTGGCAACTTCTCGCCCTAACTTCTCGCTCCACGCCATCTGATAGCCCAAATAATAGTCGAGAAACAGGCTCTCGCGCCCATCGCTTAAAATCTTTGCTCCCAACTTTGGATTGTCGGTGGTATCTTGGCTGATAATATATGTATTATCGCTGCGTATTTCCTTTTTGAGTGCCATAGTTATTTCTCTTATTTTCCTTTGATTACAAAGGTACGAAAAATTTCTGACATGGGTAGCCAAAGGGTAGCCAAAAATCACATAACATAGTCTTTTTTATGAAGTCAAAAGAAAACGACTAATGGCTAACTTTCTGCAATATACGGCATTTACATTCTTTTGATTTCTCTTGAAAGTGCGGTTTTGTGCCTGTTCTGGGTACCCCAACCCCTTGATAATCGATAGATTTTCAAGGGGTTAATTATTTCCAAGGTGTACTTAAAGTGTACTCAGTGCGAAAGTGTACTGCAAAAGTCGGCCACGAAAAGAAAGCAACAGCGATTTTTGCTGAAAGCTTTTCCTTCTATCGATGTCAGAACTTCTATAAAAAATCTGAAAACTTTACAATATCTATGTGCAGAAGAATATTATCTCTTTATACGTTATTGTCGATTTTTATTGTCAATGTTAACGCGGCACCATCGGACCACGGTAAAATTTTTCATGCCTCTTCATTTAGTATTTTTGTCGGTCAGATAATTCTTGTAGTTATTTTTATCATGGGGGTATATTTATTATTAAAACGATTGTTTTCTAAATCTAATAACCATAATTTGTCTTTTCCTTCCCAAAATAAAGATTCACAAATACCAAATTCTGATACACAAAAATCATGCCCTTACTGTAAAGGCCGGCTATTCATAGATTTAGGACCATTATCTCCATCGCGTGAGGAATTAAAGGACATTCCTTCTGATGAAGTTGAGATTTATTGGGGTTCTGATTCGAATAAGGATTATCCGGTTGAATGTGCCAGAAGAGTATGCCCATATTGCAAAGGGAAAGGTGTTTTGTGATTTTCTTTAAACTAAAAATCGGGGTCACTTCACATGGCCTCGGGCCGAAATTGTTGAACGAAGATTATTTGACAAATCCCACTATAGGCCGGGAAGTGTCAGGGATGGGCTCAATGAAGTCAGGTATATCGGCGGCTTTGATCTCAATCAGGGCGTTTGGATCACTTACAGGATGGTTTGTGACGCGGACGGCCATGGCCGGGATGATTTCGGTCTGAATAAGATTGATTACATGACGGGCATTTCCGAAAGTTCTCTTACGGTTCTTGTAATCTTTACTTAGCCGTGTGCAAAGGGTGTCGCGTGCTTCAGGCGAGAGGCTGTAATGGTATCGCGAAAAGTATTTCTCAGCGATTTCAACAAGCTCTTCTTCTGTGAAATCTTCAAAAAGATAGATGTTGCTCTCAGGTATTCTTGATTTGAATCCCGGGTTCATGTCAAACATCCGCTTCATATCGTCGGGATAACCGGCGAGGACGAGCATCCAGTCGCGGTTGGTTTCATCGGCCAAAGCAGTGAGGAGTGTGTCAATAACAAACTTCCCGGGGTCGCGGGGATCATTGGGCTGGTATAGCTGATATGCCTCATCAATCAGTAGGATACCTCCCTGAGCCTCCTTTATGGCGGCAATGGTATTCTCAGCTTCGGAATTGTAGTTCTGGCCCAGCAGGGTGGCACGCTCACGTACAACGACATGACCTTTTGACAGCACACCTGCACGGTGGAGTATCATACCCATCATTTTTGCCACAGTGGTTTTCCCGGTGCCGGGCGATCCAAGAAACATGGCATGCAGGGGTGCGGATGTTGTGGGCAAGCCGCTCTCAGTACGCAGTTTGTTGAATCGGACAACACGTTCGTAAACAGTGAGTTTCGCTTTCACGGAACGAAGTCCTGTCAGATGGTCCAACAATGACGGCAGCAATATGTTCTGATGATCAGCGTCAGATGATTTGTCGGAATCATCAATATCGCAGCTTGCATTGGTGTTGACATCGGCAGCTTCATCTTCTGATTCAGAGCTTTTACCACAGTTTATAAACTCATCAAGAAGCTTAATGAATTTATCGTCTTCTTCTGATGCAGACTCATCACCCTCGGCACAGCCATCAGCCCATCGAGCGCCGGCAGCTTCAAGTGAATATTCTTCAAGAGGCTTTAAATATTTCCCGGACCATGTGCCTTGGTCGTTGTCGGCGTTGCTGTCAAATACAAATCCGGCAATGGGGTATTCCATGCACAGCAATTCGGCATAGAACACTCCATTGTATTCACTAATGGTTGTGAATGGAAATTCCACGAACCGTTCTCCGGATTTATAATGTTCCGAGTCAGTATATTGCGGCTCGCTGAAATTTATTTCAACGTACCGTCCGTTTGGATAGAAAAGCCTCATTTCCAGTTGTGGAAGTATGGAGGGTAACATGCTGCCAAATTTCTGTGTGATATTGAATCTCACATAATATTGTTGACAGTCTTCGGCTTTTACTGTCTTGTACAGCTCATCACCCCATGGGCAACGGATGCCGGCATCGCACACCGCATACCAATCTACAGGATGCGGAAGCGAATCTTTGTCAAAAAGATGGAACACTCGCTCATACAGAGTCTGTGATGCGGTGAGGTCGCTGACCAGCAGTTTGTATGTATTCCCGGGTTTTATTTCGTATGAATTGGCGGGGAAATATACATATTCATTTTTGAAAGAATCACTCTCTCTTAGACTGATTCTCGCGCTCTTTACAGCCACCTCACAGCGTGCGGTGACATCTACAAGCTGAAAGGCAACATTGCGTCTGGCACCCTTGCCGGACCGCTCATTCTCAATCTCTATTTTCACTGCCACACCTCCTAATGACCGATTCACCAAGAAATCGGTGCGGTTGTCATACGGGAACTGTTCAATGAATACCAAATCATCTATCTGGTCACAGTTGTAGGTATAGAATTGAATCTTACCTACGGATATTGGGGATTTTTGTTTCATATTCATACAGTTTTAAGGAGAGCTGAAAAGCCCTCCGGTAATTATTACTTCATTTTACTAATCACATTATTTTAACATCATCCGGAAGCCTTCCTCCGGAGTTGTCACCAGCATGTCAAAGAACTCTCTGTTCCGACTGCCGGGATAGCGATACGTAAGGACGCACCAATGGCTGTCGGAGCATTTCTGCGGTTGAAAAAATGTTGGTGGGAAAAAACTATGCGCACCTCATTTCCGCACCGGGAGGCGCGGACCCGCAAAATTTATTGCTGTTGAGATGCTGATGCTTCATAGTTGAAAATGAAGTAATTAAACTGTATGAAATAGGTTGTGCAACAATGGCGGCATAACCTATCATGTCGCAAAATTAGCAATTATTACCTAATCGGCAAAAATTCCGCAAATATTTTAGAATTAGTTGTAGCCGGTAAACAGCCACAGGATAAGCATGCGCTTAAGTCAATGCTAATTCTGTGCCTGTAAGTAGAATCTGATCGGGGCCTGGGAGGCAATTAGCGGGTCAGTAGGGCTTATGGTAGCGTAGCCATACAGTGTCGGTGCCTATTTTCTCCACGGCTTTAAGATGAAAGCGATAGGGAGTGTTGTTTGACTTTACGATGCCGTCAAAGACGGATGCCTCACCTTTGCGCCCATCTATGCCGGGACCAATTACGAGGCTTACTTCATCAACAAGTCCGGCAGCAAGAAATCCGCCGCATATGCATCCGCCTCCTACAACGGCTACCCGCTCAATGCCAAATGAGTCGTATAGTGTTTCCATTGCATCCAGCAGATCAATTTGGTCTTTACCGGTTACAATATAGGATATGCCCTTTTTGTTAAGATCCACGAGCGTTTCAGCAGGAGTGCTTTGGCTCATGATGACCAATACGGGATTGCCGTCAACATTGTTGCTGCCCCATTCAAGGTGACCATGGGTGTCAACGATAATTTCATAAATGTTGCTGTCAATGGCTGCGTGGTGCTGTTTCGGCAACAATTCGGCGACTGCCTTAGTTGGCTTTTCTCCAATTACAGCGGGACATTCTATGGCGGCCGTGACGCGACCGGTCAGTTTGGAACTTGGCTCAAATGATGCGAGAGCCTTATAATATTCGTCAGAACCGAGTTGTGCCACTACAGGACAATCAATACGACCGTCTATTGTGGTACTCATGTGAACTATTATTTGAGGTGTCATGATTATTGTGTTTATAATTGCTGTTTACGGAATTCTGAGAGTGACATACCGGTGTGTTTGCGGAAAAAACGGCACAAGTATGAGGGCGTGTTGAAATGGAGTTGGTGCGAAATCTGCTCTATTGACAACGAAGATGTGCGGAGAAGGTGCTTTATCTCCAAAACCAATTGTCGATTTATGGCTTCCTTGGGGCTTTCAAAGCAGATTTGCCGTATCAGCATAGCCAGATAGTTGGGAGTGATGTTTAGCCGGTCAGCATAATATGCCGTGTCATGGTGTTCCCGGAAATTGTCAGCGACAAGATTGTAGAATATCGAGCAGATTTTATCAGCATGAGTGCGTTCCTTGTTCAGAGTGCTCTTGCCATAGGTTATTTCCCATTGGCTGAAAAAATCAAGAATAAAGCCATGCAGCAGTGACGAGATAATTTCGCTTCGGTATCCGGCATCAGTGCCAATGACCGACTTTATAAGTCTTATCCACGGTAACGCGATACTGTCTATTTTCAAAACCGGTTGGATATATATGGCATCAAAAAAAGCATTGGGCATATTGTAGGTGGCGTTCTCGGCAAAGTTGCGGTCGATTATCAGATAGAAAGCTTTAAAATCAGGGGTCCTGTCCGAGACATTCGGGAACATGTCATTGGTTATTATCACACCGCTTCCTTTAGTGAATGGGAGTATATCTGAAAACACAGATAAGCAGGCGGATCCTTCAAGACAGTAGGCAACAGTCCACACCGGCGGCATTGTTTCATGTATTGTGTCAATTTCATACAACGGGGATTCCCCGATTTTACAAATATGCTCCATGCTAAATATGCCTAATTATCATTTGTGAAACAAAAATAATAATAAAACAGTATGTAGCGTCAAATTTGTTATGAAAAGTGTCGAAAATCGCATTATTATGAAAAGTGTCGGCAGAAAAAATTGGAGTAACTTTGCAGACGTTTTTTGAAATAACAGTCAATCTTACCATATATGTGCAAAAAAATTATGCTTACAGCCATATTCTGTTCGCTGCTCGCAGCGGGCTGCAACAGCGGGCAGAATGGCGAAGAACAACGGGAACTGCCTGTTATGGCAGTTTCGCCGACAGACTCTGTAGCGATAACAGAGAAGTATTCGGCGACCATAGAAGGTCGTCAGGATGTTGAGATTTATCCTCAGATTTCGGGAAAGCTTACACGTATTTGTGTGAAAGAAGGCGATGAGGTCAAAGCCGGTCAATTGCTGTTTGTGATAGATCAGGTGCCATATCAGGCAGCAGTGAGGATTGCGGCTGCCAATGTCCGCGCGGCAGAAAGTCAGGTTGCCACAGCACGACTTGAGCGCAACAGCAAGAAAGCTCTTTATGAAGGGAAAGTGATTTCTGAATATGAATTGCAAACCGCACAAAATACACTGACAGCAAGCGAGGCGGCTTTGGAACAGGCTAAAGCAGCGCTTATTGACGCACGAAACAATTTGTCCTATACCGAAATTAAAAGCCCTGTAAAAGGTTCGGTAGGAGTGTTGCCATACCGAGTGGGGACACTCGTGTCGCCTCAAATGTCACAGCCCCTTACTTCGGTGAGCGATAATGAGGAAATGTGGGTTTATTTCTCTATGTCGGAAAAAGAGCTGCAGGGGCTTATGCGCAAGTACGGTTCACGGACAAAGACATTGGAATCGTTTCCGGTTGTATCCCTGTCACTCAGTGACGGAAACGTGTATCAACACACCGGCAAGATAGAGACACTTAGCGGAATTGTGAATCCGCAGACAGGTGCGGTCAGGATAAAGGCTGTGTTCCATAATCCGGAACGGCTGTTGCTCAGCGGCAGTACCGGCAACATTATGATGCCACATACCGAACGCAATGCCATAGTTATACCCAGAAACGCCACCTATGAGATTCAGGACAAGATATATGTTTACCGCGTGGTAGGCGGCAAGGCCGAATCAGTGGAGATAGAAGTGCTGCATATAGACGACGGCAACAGTTATATTGTGACCTCAGGTCTTAACGCCGGAGACAAAATTGTTACCGAAGGCGTTGGCACACTTCACGACGGACAAGAAATCAAAACAAGAAACGCAGCGGAATGAAACTTAAATTTTTTATTGACCGACCCATACTGTCAATCGTAATATCAGTAACCATCATGCTTCTTGGTATGGTGGGACTTATGACTCTGCCGGTAGAGCAATATCCCGACATCGCGCCGCCAACGGTAAATGTATGGGCAAGTTATCCCGGTGCGAATGCTGAAACTGTGCAGAAGAGTGTAGTGGTGCCGCTGGAAGAAGCGATAAACGGTGTAGAAGGCATGACATATATTACTTCGGATGCCTCAAATGACGGTAATGCATCGCTCATGATTTATTTTAAGCAGGGCACTAACCCCGACATGGCTGCTGTCAATGTGCAGAACCGTGTCGCCACTGCCCAAAGCCTTCTGCCTGCCGAAGTGGTACAGATTGGTATCACGACTGAAAAACAGCAGAATGCGGAGCTTAAAACCATCGCGCTGTATGATCCTGAGGGACGCTATACCCCTCAGTTTCTGAACAACTACATGAAAATCAATGTAGAGCCACAGCTCAAGCGAGTGCAGGGTGTGGGTAAGGTAATGTTTTACGGGTCACAATATAGCATGAGACTGTGGCTGAAACCTGACCGCATGGCTCAATACCGTCTTATCCCGGACGATATTTCAGCATTGCTCGCGGGACAGAACATTGAGGCCGCCACTGGTTCTTTCGGCGAGAACCATAACAATGCCAACGTATATACCATGAAGTATCGCGGACGCTTCTCAACTGTAGAAGAGTTTGGCAATATAGTTGTGAAATCGTTGCCTGACGGTGAAATCCTGAGGCTGAAAGATGTGGCGGATATAGAACTCGGAGACGAGGACTACAATTTCACCGGCACTCTGAACGGCCAGCCTTCATCAATGCTCTCAGTGTATCAGACAGCCGGCTCCAATGCATCGCAGGTAATCAACGAGATTGACAAAGTCTTGGACGAATGCTCAAAGGACCTTCCCAAGGAATTGGAATTCGTCACCATGAGCGATACAAACCGTTTCCTCTATGCCTCTATTCATGAGGTAATATGGGCTCTTGTGATTTCAATTGTCCTGGTGGTTCTTGTGGTTTATATTTTCCTTCAGGACTTCAAAGCAACCATGATACCGACAATAGCTATATTCGTGTCGGTAATCGGCACGTTTGGATTTATGGCTATAGCCGGGTTCTCGATCAACCTGCTTACGCTCTTTGCTCTTGTGCTTGCCATCGGTACGGTGGTGGATAATGCCATTATAGTGGTTGAAGCGGTACAGTCAAAATTTGATGCCGGTTACAAATCATCGTATATGGCGACCAACGATGCCATGAATGGCATAACATCGGCAATTGTGGTGTCAACCATTATTTTCATGGCGGTGTTTATTCCTACATCCATGATGGGAGGTACATCAGGCGCGTTTTACAAACAATTTGGTATAACAATGGCGGTGGCTGTAGGCTTGTCGGCGATTAACGCTCTTACACTTTCGCCGGCACTTTGTGCGCTAATGATGCGGCCGGCTGATGGCGATAAAGGGTTCTCCGCACGTGTCCGCAAGGCTTACAATGCCTCGTTCAATGCCATTTTGGAGAGATACAAAAACGGTGTACTGTTTTTCGTTTGCCGTCCAGTAGCAGCTTTTGCCGTACTGTTTGCCGGTATCGGTTTGCTTGTATGGTTCATGCGTACCACGCCTACCGGTTTTGTGCCTGATGAAGATACAGGCACTGTGATTCTGTCTCTGAACACCAAGCCGGGCACATCGGCGTTTAGAACACGTGAAGTGATACAGGATATAGACCGCCAGACCGCAAATATTGCGGGTATTGAATACCGTGGCGGGGTAAGCGGATTCTCGTTTTCAGGAACGGGTCCGTCAACGGGCATATTCTTTTTTTCACTCAAACATTGGGATGAACGAAAAGATGAAAATGAGAGTGTGGGGGCAATCATGGGACAACTTTATGCCATGGCCGATTCCATGCCTGATGCGGATTTCTTTGTGGCTACACCGCCTATGATTCCCGGTTATGGTATGAGCAGCGGTTTTGACCTCTATCTTCAAGACAGGGCAGGGGGTGACATAAATGAGTTCAAACGGATAGCAGATGAATTTGTGGGCGAGCTGAACAGCCGTCCCGAGATTGCGATGGCTTACTCGGCTTTTGATACTAAATATCCACAGTTCTGGGTGGATATTGATGCGGCGCAGTGCGAGCGTTCGGGCGTTTCGCCGGCGCAGGTACTATCGACCATGGCCGGATATTTCGGTGGCGGATATGTGTCAAACTTTAACCGTTTCGGCAAATTGTACCGCGTTATGATTCAGTCAGATCCCGCAACAAGAGTGACCCCTGAATCAGTAAAGCATTTTTATGTGCGCACGGGCAATGGCGAGATGGCTCCATTGTCGCAGTTCGTCACGTTGACCAAAACCTACGGACCTCAGTCGTTGTCGCGATTTAACCTATATAACTCAATAGCGATAAGCGGTACGGCTGCACCCGGATACAGTTCAGGTGACGCGCTCAATGCTATTGCAGAAACTGCGGAGAAAGTGCTTCCGCGAAACTATGGCTATGAGCTTGGCGGTATCAGCCGTGAAGAGGCATCTACAGGAAACAATGTGACGGTGATATTCGCTTTGTGTACCGTGCTCGTGTTCTTGATTCTTGCCGGACTGTATGAGAGTCTGGTTATGCCGCTTGTAGTGATAATATCCATACCGTGTGGACTGATGGGCAGTTTCCTTTTTGCCAAATTGTTTGGACTTGAGAACAACATTTACCTGCAAACCGGTCTTATCATGCTGATAGGACTTCTTGCAAAGACAGCAATACTTATCACTGAATATGCCGGTGAACGCCGCAAGAGTGGCATGACGCTCAAGCAGGCGGCCATCGGTGCTGCAAAAGCGCGTTTGCGTCCAATTTTGATGACGGCACTGACAATGGTGTTCGGTATGCTTCCGTTGATGTTTGCCTCGGGAGTGGGCGCTAACGGCAATTCCACACTCGGTACGGGAGCCGTGGGCGGTATGATTGTAGGCACACTCACGTTGCTGTTTCTCGTGCCGTCGCTATGGATGGTGTTTCAGAAAATTCAGGAGCATTTTAGCCCCGTGGAGCATCAGAAACCTGACTGGGCGATGACTGCAGAACTTGAACGGGTGGCCAGCCTCAAAAAACAGAAAGAAAATGAAGAATAAAATTATAATTGCAGCTCTTGCAGGAATTATGCTTAGTTCCTGCGGAGCCTATAAGAAATATCAGCCGGTCACTGCTGTAGATGAAAATCTTTACGGCATAGAGAGTCCCGGCCTTGACACGACATCCATTGCCAATATAGATTGGCGCGAGATGTTTACTGATAAATATTTGCAGAGCCTCATTGACTCAGCCCTTGTACACAACACCGATTATCAGGTGGCACAGTTGCGTACCGAGCAGACTATGGCATCGTTGGGCGCGGCGCGGCTGGCATATTTCCCCTCAATAAATTTGGGTGCTGATGGCAGTGTGTCAAAATATGACGGCTTGACAAGCAAGACCTGCAATATAGGGGCGAACGCGTCGTGGGAGGTTGACATATTCGGCCGTCTTACAGCAGCAAAGCGTGGAGCCGCAGCTGCCGCGGTGTCTGCTTCTGAAAGAGCGCAAGCAGTAAAAACACAGCTTGTAGCCACTGTAGCGACATCTTATTATTCGCTTATGATGCTCGACCGCCAGATTGAGATCGCAGACACTGCTCTCGCAAACTGGACAGAATCAATCAGAGTAATGGAGCTGCTCAAAGATGCCGGCAGAGCAAACGAGCCAGGAATTTTGCAGGCAAAAGCCAATAAAGCCGGTCTTCAGGCGGATATTGCGGCAATGAAAAAAAGCCGTAAGGAAATTGAGAATTCTCTTTGCGCTATTTTGGGCATGACACCATGCGACATAGTAAGAGGAAGTTTTGAAAATATATCGTTTACGGACAATTTTTCAACCGGACTGCCGGTGCAGCTTCTGGCAAACCGCCCGGATGTGCGTGCGGCAGAGATGGAGTTGACGCGCACACATTATGGCGTGGGAGAAGCACGGGCATCATTCTATCCCTCGCTGACGCTTGGCGGCACAGTGGGATTTACCAATAACGGCGGTGTCATTGTTAATCCCGGTCAATGGCTGCTGAATGCCGTAGGTCAGCTTGTTCAACCAATTTTCAACCGCGGACAGCTTCGGGCAAACTATAAGATAGCCGAGGCCGAGAGGAAAATTGCATTGCTTAACTTCAATCAGTTGCTCATCGATGCCGGCAAGGAGGTGAATAATGCACTCAATGACATTTCTTCTGCCCGTGACCGCCTTGGATATGTAAGGGAGCAGACAGGGTTGCTTGAGGATGCGGTAGTCAAGACGGAGTTGCTTATGCGCCATTCACCGACCAATTACCTTGAGGTGCTGACGGCACAGCAATCTTTGCTTGCAGCGCAGCAGTTGGAGGTGCAATGCCGTTATGACGAGATTGCCGGTATCATAACTCTTTATCACGCACTCGGAGGAGGAAGATGATAATCGTGATGCCAGAAGGATAGTACACCTTTAAACGATTGTTGTAATCAAAGGTAGGAGTCGCACACTGCAAGGCAGTGGTGCGACTTTGTGTTTTTTTGCATTGTTTGCGAGTCATTGAAATGTGCGGTATCGTAGCCATGAATGCGTCATTTTGCCGTATCTTATAATAAGATAACGCAACAATTGACCTATGGCAACGATAAAACTTAAATACAATCCATCAGCCCGAGAAGGAAAGGAGGGTGTCCTTTTCTTTCAAATAATTCATCAGCGGCAGGTAAAACGCATTTACCCAAATATCAATATATGCGATGAAGAATGGGACGCGGAACACAACTCAGTAATTATTCCGTCCACGGCAGATGCCAAAAGAATCGAATATCTGGTATCAGTAAACGAGTCGCTTAAAGAATGCCTGACAAGACTAATAGTATTGATTGCCGGGTTTGAGGCTAAAGGCTTTAAATATACGGTGCAGGATGTGGTCAATGCATTTAATGATTCGCGTACTGCTGAGGGAGTGGTTTGGTTCATGCGCAGGCTCATTGAAGAGATGAGGAAAATAGGTAAGAGATCTGCGGTAAAGCGTTTTAAGGCCACACTGAATAGCATATTGCGATACACGCAGGGCAATGAAGTGGACTGGAAGGATGTAACTCCTACATTTATTCTCGGATATGAGGAATTTTTGATGAAATGTGGATTGTGCCGTAATTCCACATCGTTTTATATGCGCAATCTGCGTACTATTTTTAACCGTGCTACAGAACAGAACTTTAAGACGGCTCACAATCTGTTTAAACATGTGTATATGGGCGTTGATAAAACAGTGAAGCGAGCGGTGGCACTTGACACGATACGACGAATCCGGGACATAGATCTCTCCGCCCATCCGTCACTTGATTTTGCACGCAAGGTGTTTATGTTTGCTTTTTACACTCGCGGTATGTCGTTTATTGACATAGCTTTTCTTAAAAAGAAGGACATTAGTAACGGTGTGTTGACTTATTCGCGCAGCAAGACGAAGCAGCATCTCAGTGTGAGAATAGAGCCGGCAACAAGGAATTTGATTGACAGTTTCGGAAATAATGAAACATCCTTTCTCCTACCGATAATTACTGATGAATATGGTGATTACGAGCGGCAGTATGAGAATGCGTATTACCGTGTGAACCGAAATATACGAAAGGTAGGTGAAATGCTCGGGCTGGAGACAAAACTGACATTGTATGTGGCCCGTCATGCCTGGGCCAGTATAGCACACTCAAATAATGTGTCGGTGTCAACTATCAGCAAAGCTATGGGGCATGATTCGGAGCGAACGACTATTATTTACCTGCAGTCGCTTGACTCGTCATCGGTTGACAAAGCTAACGGCGACATCATCAGAATGATGGATGACGGGAATATTAAATAATGAGGATTGGTGCGCGGTTGTTTTTATTGCGTTGTCAGACTCTCCGTAAGAGACTTGCATTTGAGACTGCAAAATTACTCAATTAATTGGAAATAACAATACTTATAGTGATGAAATTTTTATTAGCCACATAAATTTTGGTCACTCGGATGAGTCTCGTAAAACAAATGTTTCACAAAATATTATTGAATATTTTGTCATTCGTTGTTACCCAACAGATTGAAATATCGTGCAAGTCTCTTACGGAGAGACTGATGATTTATAGTTTGCAATAGCAATTGTAAATCAGTGACTGGAATAATAGAGATTAAAAGGGGTGCACCAATCATTAGAAATCCTCTTTTTTATAACAATTTGTGGGTAACTGCTTGTGCTTTAGACATATCGGAGCATGAGCAGGACTTGGAGAATTGCCTGTAATTCTTCAAAATGTATATGGAGACTTCCGGAAAGCAATGGTTTGTGATGCGCGATTTGAAGCGCCGAAATTCTAACGAACTTGCCATACATTACTTGACAAATGCCGGTCTGGAGGCGTTCACTCCGATGACCCAGATGATAATGACCATCGGGGGCCGTCAGCTGAGACGGGAGGTGCCGGTTATACAGGATTTGCTATTTGTTCATGAGGCCAAAGAGACTCTTGATCCGTTTGTAGAACGGTGTCCCACTCTTCAATACCGCTATTTGTTCGGCAAAACTAAGAATGAGCCGATGACGGTGAGAGAGGCTGAGATGGAAAAGTTTATTTTCGCAATCAGCAATACCGACTCACTTATATATTATAAACCGGGCGAACTTACGGAAAAGATGTATGGCAAGCGAGTGCGCATAGTGGGCGGGATGCTTGATCAATACGAGGGCCGTTTGCTATCGGTCAAGGGCATGAGAAAGCGGCGTTTGATAGTGGAGCTTCCCACTCTTGTAACTGCGGCCGTGGAGGTTGAGCCGGACTTCATCCAAATCATAGGTTAATCTCCCAATTTTCAATTGTTGAAATGCTGTCTGTTCTTCCATCAAGAATATTGAATTACAAGGTATCGGCTGCATCTCCTACTGCTGAGCTTATTACACTCGGACAAATATTATCGGAGGTAGGTGATTATGCAGCCAGCATTATTGACAGCAAGCGTATTTCGCTTTCACGCCAATGTGCTACACGGTTGCAAAAGGTGGTGAAAGAGTTGATTTCGCGACAGTCCATACAGTCGTGCGAAGACCTCTATAAGATGCCGGAATGTGATCCTGCAACCACAGATTTGGCTGCCATGACTATTGACGAGCTTCATGGATTGTATCGTCGCTGGCCGATACGCCATCAAAAGCGGGGATTGGATGGCCGAGAGCATACAACATTTTTTTACGAGGGACAGATTGTAAGGGAGTTGCTGAAGCGTGAGGCGGCAAACAAAGATGAACAGCTGAAAATAGACTATTGTGTTGCCACTTACAATAACGAATTGGATAACATGTCGCTCACTTTTTCGCTACCGGTAAAAGTGGATGATGACAAGACTTACCCTGATAGCAAAAGAAGTTATTCTCCCGACGAACTTACGGATTTGATTGGCCAATATCGGAATTATCGTGATGTCATTGAACGAGAGATTTTGATTGAATATGTGGATTACGCTCTGGATTTGCTTGAACGCGGAGAATGTTCCACCTCAATGCTGCCACTCGTTGCCGAAATAGCCCGGCTCGGACAAGACAACACAATCGTTGTGCCCGAATGGGTCTATACAAAACCGGGCAAAGTGCCAAACCGGCAGCCCCAACCCTCATTATAGTCGGGAATCGCTACTCCGCAGTACATGCGCTAAATTTCTGAAAGAAAAATTAAAACCAAATAAATATGTCAATTTTTAAAGATAAGACATTGCTGATAACTGGGGGTACCGGCAGTTTCGGCAATGCAGTGCTCAGAAGGTTTCTGAACACGGATATTAAAGAAATCCGCATATTCTCGCGCGACGAGAAGAAACAGGACGACATGCGCCACGAGTATCAGGTGCGCTATCCGGAAGTGGCCCACAAGATAAAGTTCTATATCGGCGATGTGCGCAACCTCCAGTCCTGCAAGAACGTGATGCCCGGCGTGGACTACATATTCCACGCGGCGGCCCTGAAGCAGGTGCCGAGCTGCGAGTTCTTCCCGATGGAGGCGGTCAAAACCAACGTAATAGGCACTGACAATGTGCTGACAGCCGCTATTGAGGCCGGAGTTGGTGCGGTTATCTGTCTGTCAACCGACAAGGCCGCATACCCGATCAACGCGATGGGCATCACCAAGGCCATTGAGGAGAAAGTCGCAGTTGCCAAGAGCCGTTATTCAGGCAAGACGAAGATCTGCTGCACGCGCTACGGCAATGTGATGTGCTCCCGCGGCTCTGTGATTCCTTTGTGGATAGAGCAGATCCGCTCCGGCAATCCGATTACCGTGACCGAACCCTCGATGACCCGTTTCATCATGAGCCTTGACGAGGCCGTTGACCTTGTCCTCTTCGCGTTTGAGCACGGTCAGAACGGCGACATACTGGTGCAGAAAGCTCCGGCTTGCACTATCCAGACGCAGGCGGAGGCCGTCTGTGAGCTGTTCGGCGGCAAGAAGGAAGACATCAAGGTGATCGGCATCCGCCACGGCGAGAAGATGTACGAGACTCTGCTGACAAATGAGGAGTGTGCCAAAGCAGAGGATATGGGTAATTTTTACCGCGTTCCGGCCGACAACCGCGGTCTTAACTATGACAAGTTCTTCAAGGAGGGCGACGAAACCCGAGACACTGTCACTGAGTTTGATTCTAATAATACACGATTACTTACTGTAGAGGAGACAAAAGCTAAGATTGCTATGCTGGATTATATTGAGCGCGAACTTAGTGGCGAAGGGAACTTTGTACAATGACACCTCTATAGGTTAAATAAATGTACAGAATTCTTCAAATCAATGCAAATTATGGGTTCGGAAGTACCGGACTCATAATGAGAGATATTGACGAGTTGTTATTACAGCAACCCGATATAGAATCATTTGTTGCCTATCAGCGGTCCTGTTGTAATATAGCTAATGGAATAACTATCGGGAATGCGGTAGATTGGAAACTGCATGCAATATTGAGTAGAATATTAGGTGAGCAGGGTTTTTACTCTACTATTTCTACTCGAAAATTTTTCGGTGCTTTGAATAAAATCAAGCCCGATATTGTTCATCTCCATAATTTGCATAGTAATTATGTTAATATTGAGATGTTATTGAATTATTTAGCTGAAAAAGACATCCCGACAGTCATTACGATGCATGATTGCTGGTGGTTTACAGGCAAGTGCTTCCATTATGTAGATGTTGGTTGCAAAAGGTTTATAACCGGTTGTGGAGATTGTCCTAAGCTCAAAGCACCTCCAACAAGTTTTTTGTTTGATCGTTCCAAGGATGTTTATCAGAAAAAAAAGCACATATTATTATCTATTCCGCGTCTAACGATGGTAGGATGTAGTGATTGGATATGTGGTGAGGCCAAGAAGAGTTTCTTAAACGGTACTAATATTGTCAGATTGTACAATGGTGTTGATGTCTCTATTTTCAAGCCTATGGAAATTTCCCGCAATACAGACTTCACAGTAATGGGCATGGCAAATAAATGGTTGTCAGCTCGGGAATTGGGCTTGATTGACATAATTCTCAAAGAGACCGATGCCAATATTATGATTGTTGGATGTACTAAGGCTCAACAAGAAACTCTTGAAAAATATGGGTCACGTGTTAAGCCGATTGGATTCATTAGTAATCGTGAGGAACTGGCACAACTATATAATACAGCTGATGTATTTGTAAATGTGACGCATGCTGATACATTGCCTACCGTTAATATGGAATCGATATGTTGTGGTACACCCGTAATTACTTACGATTCCACCGGAAGTACCGAATTAATTCTTCCTAATACGGGATATGTAGTCAAAGAAGGTGATAAATATAGGATTGCAGAATTAGTCAATAGTCGTAGGCTTCCTGACAGGATAAAGTGTGCAGAGGCAGGAAAAGCCAACTTTGACAGAAATATTTGCTATCAAGGATATATTGACCTATATCGGTCAATACTAAGCTGATGACATGCTGGTCTATTTGCTACTTCCATTTACGCCGTTAATTGTTCAATATATGTACCGCAAATCCGGTGCATTGAATTCACAATATCCTACCTATATATTTTTTGCTTTGCTTCCCATGTTTCTTCTGATTGGATTCAGGGCAGATTATATTGGCGCAGATACTTGGGTATATCTTCGTGATTTTGAGAGAACTATTATAAATGATTTGTCAACGGTAATGGAAACCAGCCGAATGGAACATGGGTACATTCGTTTTGTAAAGTATGTTGGATATATTACTCAGAAACCGGAATTATTTCAACTGATATATACGTTCGTATATTTCATAGGATATTATTCTTTCGCTAAATTGTTGGATAAGAATACCGGTTTTATATTCGTTTATTTCGTTATAACCCTCGGTATATTTTATTTCCTTCTTACAGGGGTTCGCCAAAATATCGCAATCAGTATTTGCCTGTTCTCTATTCAGTTTCTATTAAAGCGAAAATATATTATAGTTGCATTGCTAATAGCATTGGCATTTACGTTTCATAAGAGTTCACTACTTTTTGTTTTTGCCGTACTCATATATGATCGTAAATTCACCAAATTCAATATCGTTTTATATACCATAGGTCTGATATTAGCATCATCTTATTTGATATTATTACAAAATTGGGCAAATGAGAATTTTGATTATGATTACGGTATTGAAGAAACCGGAAGTGGTGGAACATTCTTGATTATCGTTTCCTTAATGACCGCTTTATCTTATGTTTTTTATCGCAATTCAGGCAAAAATATCAGCTTCGTGCGGTTTCTGTTTAATGTAAATGTATTAACTCTATTTCTTTGGATATTACGGCTACAAACGCGAGTTGCTGAGAGACCAAGCTATTATTTTCTCGGAATTTCCTGTGCTTTGTACGCTTATATGTATGGTTATTGGAAATCAAAGAATCCATTAATTCCGGTTGCCGTAGGTAGTATTGCATATTTATTATTTGTATATCGTCTTTTTACGAACTTTAGAAGTATTATACCATACCAAACATTTCTATAGACACATGAAAATTTTAGTCGTTGTTCCCGATATGCTGTTGGGTGGTGTAACATCATCTGCAATAAACTTTTGCAAAGAATGTCAAAAAAGAGGGAATGAGGTTGATATTCTTGTTATGGACGGAACTGAGTCAAATATTCCTGAAGTGAATCAGATCGGACTTAAAAGGCCGGCATTATTATGGAATTTAAGTGCCAAACAGTTGAAAAATAAGAGTCTCATTGCTAAAATTGGTCTTGCTGCTGTAGCTATTATTAAAAAAATCACAAATCATTTTGAACTTTGGTTGCCGCTTGTTTTCCATGGATTTAAGATAAAGGGGAGTTATGATGTAGCGGTTGCATATCGCCAATGTGCACCCTGTTACTATTTTACTTTGAAATGTGTGAATGCCCGTATAAAGATAGCTATGATTCATGGGGATTTGAATTTTATGAGATCAACCAATACATGGGATAAATATTTTCCCTATTTCAATAAAATTTCCTGTGTCAGCAAAGCGGTTACTGAAGGATTCAAACAAAAATTTCAGTCGGTGGCTGAGAAATTCACCACAATTTACAACATGTTTGATGTTGAGGATATTCAGGGAAAAGCATTACAGACATCTCCATATTCTGTAAATCCTTCAGTTGTAAACATAATTACTGTGTCGCGACATGAAAATTGTCATAAAAAGGTTGACAGGGTAGTTAAAGCTTCTGCAGAACTGAGAAAACAAGATGTTGAGAATTTTCATTGGTACGTAGTTGGTGATGGTCCCGATTTTGACTATAACTGTGAACTTGCCAATGAATTGGGTGTGAGTGATTTAATTACATTTTGCGGTGCCATGGAGAATCCATTTGCCCTGCAGTCAAAATGTGATTTCTCAGTACTTTTATCAGCTACGGAAGCATATGGCATGGCTGTAATAGAATCACAGATTCTTGGGAAACCTATTATTGCCATGCAATATCCTGCTTTGAATGAAATAATGCAGGATGAATATAACGGATTGATTGCGGAGCAGACGGTCTTCTCTCTTACGCAATGTTTGAAAAAACTGATTGAAAACGAGAGATTAAGGAAAATACTGACTGAAAACGTACAGAAAGATAGATATAGTAACAACATTGCTTATCAGCAATTTATAGATGCCGTCCAAACAGATAATTAACTTTTCATTACCTGCAGTGGATGTATTTATAGTGTAAAATGCAATCAGATCCATTTTCGTTAAATGAGATTCTTTGGAAAAATGAGAAGAACCATATCAGTTATAGTGCCGGTTTATAATGTTGAGAATTATCTTGATAAATGCATTCAGTCTATTCAGAAGCAGACAGTAAGAGATCTTGATATTATTTTAGTTGACGATGGAAGTACAGATGCATCGTTGGCTATTTGTAAAAAATATGCTGCCGAAGATAACAGAATAAGAATAATTCAAAAAAAGAACGGAGGTTTGTCTTCTGCTCGGAATGCGGGCCTTGACGCAGCAAAAGGAGAATATATTAATTTTATTGATAGTGATGATTATTTGGCGCTAGATTTTTATGAAACTTTGCTTGCTCAAGTGACCGATAAACGATGTGTCTCTTGCTCACATATCGTTAGAGTAGATGAGTTGGGAAATATAACTTTGAGAAATGATCCGCATAAAGATGGTGGTGAAATCTCAACCAAAGAATATACAAGGGAACTTTTATTGCATATCGGAGATGTAAGCGTTTGTTCAAAGCTCTTTCTACGAGAAATAATTGGGAAATTACGGTTTGACGAATCCCGCCTTAATGAGGATTTACTCTTCATGATGGATTTGATGCCAAAAATTGACCGGATAGTATTTACCGGTAAAATCGGTTATTATTATTTGTGCAGAACTAACAGCATCAGCAGCAAATATGGTAAAGCAATAGAAGATATGGTAGGCAATTCCTTGGTCTTTCGTGAAAAAGTGCTATCAATATATCCGGAACTTAAGGAAGAAGCAAACCGTTTCGCTTTATTCCAGCACATGGCATATCTGCTCCTTGTTCCCGCAGAGCTACGTAGCAAAAATAATCCACAATATATGCAAACAGTCAACTATTTGCGCCGACATTTTTATGTACAAGGGCTTGGGAATAAGTATCTAACAGGTAAAAACAAACTGATTATAGCCGGACAGACTTTATTCCCCGGCTTAATGGCAGCCAAATATCAGAAAAAGCATAAATGATTAAAATAGTTTTTTTCACGAACTATTTATTTCATCATCAATACCCGCTATGCCGGGAAATGATGAAAGACCCGGATGTTGAATTTACTTTTGTCAGCTGTGAACCTCTGACGCAGGAACGCATATCAATGGGTTATGATGATTTGAGCACTTTACCATTCGTTATACGCTCCTTTGAGAGTGAAAGAGCCTATGATAAGGCAATGCAGCTGGCGATCGATGCTGATGTTGCGATATTCGGCTCTTGCGACTTAAAGTTCCTTTATGCAAGGATGCGTGAGAACAAACTTTCTTTCAGATACTGTGAGCGTTCTTTAAGAAAAGGTACATGGAGGGTGCTTATACCAACAACAGCGCGTGCCATATACAAGCAATACATTCGGTACAGAAGGAAAAATCTGTATATACTTTCTGCAAGCGCTTACACCTCATTAGATTTGGCAATGTTAGGCTTTAATGCTTCAAAATGCTTCAAATGGGGGTATCTGCCGGAAGTCAAGAGATACAATGACTTTGACATTCTGATGAATGGTAAAAAGCCTCGAAGTATAATTTGGGTAGGACGTTTTATAGAATGCAAACATCCGGAGTTCGCACTTGAGGCAGCAAAAAGACTTAAAGAAAAAGGCATTGAGTTTTCTTTAAAGTTTATCGGCGATGGGCCAAAACGAGAAGAGTGCGAACGATATGTCAAGACTCATCTGCACAATGCCGATATAAAGTTTCTTGGATCCATGAAACCTGACGAAGTACGCCGCCAAATGGAAGAATCGTCAATATTCATATTCACTTCAGATCGCTACGAAGGTTGGGGCGCTGTACTTGGGGAAGCGATGAATAGCGGTTGCGCTGTGCTTGCTTCTCATGCTTGTGGCAGTGCGCCTTATCTGATAGAACAGGATAAAAACGGACGCGTTTACCGCTATGGCGACATACACGAATTCTGTTCTTCTCTGGAGGATTACCTCGCAGACGACAATCTTGTAAAAACTCTGGGGGACGAAGCCTATAACACGATGGCAGATCTCTGGAATGTAGAGTGTGCCGTTCCACGTTTCATAAACATTGTAAAATCAATGCTATACAAAGATTCGTTGCCGCAATATGTTTCCGGTCCGTGTAGTGCTGCTGGTATAATTAAAAAACAGTTGGTACTGATTTCGCAATGAAAAAATATAATGAAATCACATTGCTTCATGTGATTGCATGCTGTATGATTCTTTTATGCCACTTCTTTCAAGATGCTGGAATAGGAAGTCTCGGTGAAATATTTTTAGCAGGATTGTCGGTATTCTTCATTGTATCAGGCTTCCTGACCGGTTTCAAACCCAGATACAATGCAAAATGGCTTGGAAGTCGATTCAAGCGCATACTTGTTCCTTATTATATCATAATGTTGATATTTGTGGTTCTAATAGTGCTGTTCACTAATGGATTTAACGCTCAATCAGCTCTTCATCTGATAACCGCCACACAAGGTATCAATTATTTATTTTGGCCATATCAAGGCTACGGTGCCATGACCGGTTTGGGGCATCTGTGGTATATAACTATAATACTGATATGCTTTACCATAACACCTGTTCTTGATTGGCTGTATAAAAGAATTTCACCGAGCCTGAAATCACTGTATCTGTTTTTGTTAATTCTGATATGTGCAGTACAGCCCGTTATGATGTTTATGGGCATACAGATATCCTATATAATCTCATTCATGATAGGTTATCTCATAGCGAAAAAGAATTATGTGTTTACAGGCAGGAGATATGCCGGGATTGTAATTATTTTTCTGATAGTTACTGCTATTCGCTTCATTGGAATGAAACTGATTGACGGCTCGGATTTTTATGACCGTTACATAGCTCTGGTTTCACAAGGCTCATTGGCTGTAGTGATATATTCCACAGTGTTTTTCCTGGGGTGTAAAGTGCCAAAGGCTGTAGCATCGTTAGCACAGAATTACTTTATAGTGCTGTTCGCATCGATAATATACGAAGTTTATCTCGTACACTATTTCTTCTTAAGAGGTCCATGGCCTGTGAAGAATTACATTCACAATATTTACATGGCAGATCTCACGGTTGCCGCATTAAGTATTCTCTTCGCCTTGGCAATATCAAAAATAGTCAAAAGGGTTACCTCAAGTAAGACGATTCTTACTGATAAGTAATTTTCATATACAATGTTGAATTTATTTTATATAACCAATAGCCCCGAAATAGCTAAAATCGCTGATGACGCAGGTGTCAACCGCATATTTGTTGACATGGAATACATAGGCAAAGAGGCTCGTCAGGGTGGAATGGATACAGTCAAGAATCACCATACCATTCAGGATATTAGAAACATAAAACAGGTATTGCATCAAGCACATTTGTTGGTCAGAGTAAACCCTATACATGAACGCTTAGATGACTATCCTGATACGGAGGAGGAAATTGACCTTGTTATAGGTGCCGGAGCTGATATAATAATGCTGCCTATGTACAGGACCGTGGCTGATGTCAACCGTTTTATAAAAGCCGTTGACGGACGAGCCAAAACCATGTTGCTTTGCGAGACGCCTGAAGCAGTACAAAATATGCAAGAAATTGTGAAACTGAAAGGTATAGATGAAATACATATCGGTTTAAATGACTTACATCTTGCGTTGCATAAAAAATTTATGTTTGAATTGTTAGCAGACGGTACCGTAGATAAAATAACCGCTACAATTAAGGATTCAGGCATACCTTACGGATTTGGTGGAATCGCACGCATAGGATATGGGGTATTACCGGCTGAAAGAATAATTGCAGAGCATTATCGCCTTGGCAGTCAAATGGCGATATTGTCCAGAAGTTTCTGCAACGTGGAAAACATGACCGACCTCATTGGAATAAAAAAACTCTTTAACGAGGAAATCTTAAAGATAAGAAAAGCCGAAGAACGGTTCATGCAATATACCCCCGAACTATTCTCCGCTAATCACAATGAAGTGATAAGACTAACCAATCAGATAGTTCAATCTATACACTAATTCACACTATATGACAAATCGGCATATTAAGATCTGTGCGCTTACCACCATTTCAAAGACCATGGACTGGTTTATTGTTGATTCTATGCGCAACCTAAGCAAAAATGGGTATGACGTCACTCTTATATGTTGCATGGATGACGGATTCATAGAGCGCAATTCCGATTACGCTAAATGTATTGATATGCCAATGAGCAGAGGGGCATCTGTCAAGGACCTTTTCGTGATACCCTTGCGGCTGTATAGACTCTTTAAACGCGAAAGATATGACATAGTTTATTATACATCGCCCAATGTGTCCCTTTATGCAAGCGTTGCTGCTAAAATGGCTGGTATAGACTGTCGGTATTACAGTCAATGCGGTTTGCGTTATGTGAGTTTCACGGGATTTAAAAGGAGTCTATTCAAAATGGTAGAAAAACTGACCTGCTTGCTCTCATCCACAATACGGGCTCAAAGTCCCAAAAATATGGAATTTGCTGTAAAGGAAAGACTCACTTCCGCACGAAAGATATCTGTGGTGGGAATAGGTGGAACAACCGGTGTGGATTTGAAGGAATGTGACAGCTTTGATCGGATGAATATGAGAAATAAACTCCGTAAGAAATATCACATTCCCGACAATGCCTTTGTTTACGGATATGTAGGGCGAATTAATGCGGACAAAGGTATAAATGAACTGATTAGGGCATTTTGTGCGTTGCAGGAGAGGCTGACGGACATTTGTCTTGTGTTGGTAGGAATGATTGATGAAACCAATCCTATTTCTCAGACGCTTATGCGGGATGCTGAATCAAATAAGAGAATAGTTTTTACCGGCAATGTGAAACCGGAGGAAGTATATCACCACATGGCAATGTTCGATGTTCTTACCCATCCAACCTATCGCGAAGGATTTGGCAAGGTGCTTCAGGAGGCCATGGGTATGGAATTGCCAATTATCACCACAAATGTGCCGGGACCTTCGGAAGTGGTGGAAGACGGGGTCTCCGGGATTCTTGTAGAAGCGAAGAATTCAACCGACCTTAGCGCAGCAATGAAATTATTGTATGGGAATAATGAATTGAGAAAATCAATTGCTCGTAATGGCAGAAAAAGAGCTGAAAAATATTTTAACCGTCCAATCATGCTGAACAATATCCTTGAAGATCTGGGAAAAACACTCAAATAGAGAATAAGAAGGGAAACAGTAATAACACACCGGCATATTAAAAAATGTCAAGGACTAAAAACACGCTAAAAAATACAGCTTCAGGATTCGTATTTAAAATCCTGAACATGATTTTGCATTTCACATCTCGAACAGTTTTTATAGTATATTTAGGGAATGAGTTTCTAAGCATCAATGGACTATTTACCAGTATATTCTCATTCCTGAATATTACCGAACTGGGAATCGGAGGTGCGATAATATATGCTATGTACGAACCAATAGCAAAAGGAGATTATGAAAAAATTAAACAGTTCATAGCCTACTATAAAAAGATTTTCTGCAACATAGGTTTGGTTGTTATTGGTATAGGCCTGGCCTTGCTTCCGTTCCTGAATATGCTTGTGCCTCCTGAGTCAACATCAATAAATGTATTTCTCGTTTATGTACTTTTTGTAGCAAACTCTGCAAGTTCATATTACTTTTATGTTTGGCGATATGGTTTTATATGTGCCATGCAGCAGGAATATCGTCTGACACTAATTAACTGTTCAGCGCAAATTACAACTATCTGTATGCAGATTGCGGTTCTTGTGCTGTTCAAGAATTTTTACCTTTATCTTGCCATTCCTATAGCCGTTATGATAATACAAAGAATTGCATACGGCTTTTATATCGGTAAATGGTATCCCTATATTAAGGAGAAAGCTATTGGCAAACTTAAGAAAGAAGAGAAAAAACCAATATATAAAAATACGTTTGGATTAGCGATTTGGAAAATTAGCGCTATTTTCAATAATGCTATAGACAATATAGTTATAACGGCAGTCATTGGATTGACAATGGTTGGCCCTTATTCCAATTATCTGGTGCTTATAACCATGATTTCGGGATTTGCAAGTATTGTATTTGTCTCTGCGCGTCCAAGCGTTGGAAATTTGAACGCGTCATCAACGATTGAACATAAAAAAAGCATCTTTGATAATCTAAACCTGTTATCGTTCTGGATTTACGGTTTATGTGCTACTTGTTATATTTGTCTTATTCAGATTTTTATACCTATATGGATAGGTAGCTCATATCTAATGTCATTTCCTTTTGCAATAATGGTTACACTTAACTTCGTTGTTGTTGGCTTCAATGCTGCTGTCTCTATATACCGCGAGGGATGTGGCCTTTATTATGAAGGACGATATAGACCAATTTTTACAGCTTTGCTGAATATAGTCTTATCAATAATCTTTGGTAAGTTATGGGGAACTACCGGCATCATCTCCGCAACCACAGTAAGCATACTATTGACAACTATATGGTTTGATGCATACATTGTTTTCAAGCATGTTTTCAAAGAAAGAGTATGCGGTTATCTGTTGAGATATTTGATGGAACTTATAGAGTTAACTATTATTTGCATTGTTGCATTGGGTTTAGGTTCATCAATACCACTGGACAATATTGGAGGTATGGTGATTAAAGGTTTTGTGGCTGTTGTTGTTTTCAATATTGGATTCTGGGTGCGATATCGTAAAAGCATAGCTTTCAGAAATCTTAAACAGACTGTATATTTAATGCTAAAAATTAATAAGCATGATTAAACTAAACGATAATACAGAATGTTGTGGGTGTGAGGCATGTTCACAGGCATGTCCGAAAAACTGTATTGAAATGGTACCTGATGCCGAGGGGTATTTATATCCTAAAATTGATGAGGATACCTGCATAAATTGCCATATATGTGAAAATGTTTGCCCATACTTGAATAACACTTTTGAAGGAAATGAACAGAGGAAGCCTATCAAGGCATATGCTGCTTATAATCGTGATTCTTCAATTGTGAAAAAAAGTTCATCAGGAGGAATTTTCTATGAGTTTGCCAAAGCTACAATCGAGCGTGGCGGAATTGTGTTTGGTGCTGTCATAAACGCACAACATGAAGTTCATCATACTTATGCAGAAACCTTGGATGGCGTGATGGAAATGTTAGGCAGTAAATATGTCCAGAGCCATATAGGCAAAGCATTTAGCGATGTTAAGTCCTTCCTCCATCAAGATAAACCCGTATTGTTTTCAGGAACTCCATGCCAGATTGCCGGATTGAGACAATATCTGCGGAAAGATTATGAGAACCTGTTGACGGTAGATTTTGTTTGTCATGGGGTACCAAGCCCGGGAATATGGAAAAAATATATATATGAAATTGCTTCTGTCCTTAATAAGGATGGAGGTACAGGAAAACTTAAGATTAATTTTCGAGAAAAGAATGGATTCAGCTGGTCCAACTATGGTTTCTCAGTGAAACATGAAAACGGTAAACATTTTGAGACAGGTGCTGTAAACAGTCCTTATATGAGGGCATTTATAACTGACAATTGCCTTCGGCCGTCTTGTTATAAATGCGAATACATTAGTGTCCACTAAAAAATCATAATAGTTCTTTGAAACTATTGAAATTCAATT
>ERZ827168.1420-NODE-1420-length-32922-cov-7.376061_pt1 | contig 32922 bp, 28 predicted proteins | sample MGYA00519868_ERZ827168 | MGnify/ENA primary metagenome ERZ827168 (study PRJEB31778, sample SAMEA3449271) | human gut metagenome | biome: human gut; feature: human-associated habitat; material: faeces | place: United Kingdom | collected 2010/2012 ...
TCTCTTTTTAATAACCCTCTTTTTTATTAATGTCTACTATTTGGGGTTCACATCAAAATATAGCATTCTCATTTATTTATAATTAGTACCCACATTTTGAAAAGCTTTGTCTATTATTTGATCTCGAAGCACAATTTCCTGCTCGGTCACATATCTCATGTGAATAACCAATCCAACTATCAGAACATCCTAGTGTATCTCCAGCAGAACTAGCACCTTTATAGTTAACATCATCATGATGTGTATTGTTTCTAGAATCCCAAGAACTAGTTACTCTCTTACCAAGTCCAGACAAATCATCTTTAAAATTAAGTTGCATATATGCATGGAATCCATTATTACCAGTATCTCCACAATGTAATTTTACGTGAGTATATTTAGGATCCGTTTTATCAATTAAATAATTTGAAGAAGTACAAGTCGTAGTTAAACCATATTGATTAGATACAACCATTTTAACACTTCTATTTCCTTCTCCTGAAATACTTTTTGAAGTAGTACTAACATCGTTGCTTCCCCAGTTTTTCCAACCATTAGAATTACTAGTATACCACACATAAGAAGTCGCTTTTGGTACAGTTTTTGTTCCAGCTTTAAACTTAAATGTAAAAGTTATAGAATTATTAGTCCAAGTACCTGCAGGAGTTGATGAAGAAATATCAGGACATTTTGGTGGTTTTCTCACAATTTTTACTTTTTGATTAGCAGGACAATCTCCAACATTTCCAGCATTATCTTTAAAAGACCCACCTTTATTATTGCCAAGTGCTCCAGCTGTATTAGTGTCTATTTCCTCATTATATACAAAAGAAAACTCTTGCTTTTTACAACCACTTCCACTATCAGAACATTTTGCAGTTATTGTTCTAGTACCGGCTGTTACATTAGCGTTTCCACCACTTACCTTACAAGTAGGTGGAACAGTATCTCTTTTAACTTTAAAATTCGGACATTTTACATTATTTCCAGCATGGTCGTAAAAGTAATAATCATGTCCAACACCTGCTTCTGAAACACTCGCATTACTAACGTTCATGTCAGTATTATAAGATTTTGATTTCGTAGAAACTGTACAACCACTTCCACTATCTCCACACGTTGCTGTTGCTGTAATAACTTTAGCATTCGTCCAGTCCCCGTTATATTTAACCCCATCTGCTCTTACATCTAAATCACATGTTGGCTCTACCGTATCTATCCATACTTCCTTAGAAGATGTACTATCACTACAGTTTTCTGCTTGATCACATGCACTAAATGAAACTGAGGTCTTACCATCATTTTTAATATCTACACTATTTTTTTCTATCCAAGAACCATTATTAACCTTATATCTATAATTTTTGTGTCCTGACATCGAATCTGTTCCAGATCCCGTTGCATAAACTCTTATACCACTTTTTTTATTATACCAGGTAAAAAAAGTATATTTATCTTCATTTTCTATTTTTTTTGCATCAAATGTTGGTATAGGAGGAGCAGTTCTATCTAAATATGCTGAAATATTATACGAAACGTGATTTCCTGCAGCATCATATATTGTTAAAACTCCATATCTCTTACCTTCAACATTGAAACCAAAACTAATACTATCGGACATATTACCTCTATCAGAATTAGTAGGTTGAGAAAAACTACCAAACGCAGCATCAGGATTAGAAAGACTAACATCATACTTTGCATCAGTAAGTCCACTAGCATTAGTTTCCCAAGTCCAGTGATCAAGATGTAAATTATCATCTACTTTAACAACATATGTAACTCCATTTCCATAATTACTTTTATTCATCCAATTATTTACAAGTTTTGAATAATCATCATATTTAATCGTTGATGTCTCATTACTATCATTTACTTTAATTGGTCCCAAAACTTTTGTACTACCAGAATATGCAGTAAGAGAAGCAGAAGGACTTACTAAATCTACGTTAACACGTACCTTACATAAAGTCTTATTACCTGTCTCAGTATTACCAGCTAATTTAACATTATAGTTATCATATATTTCTATATAACTATTTTCAATACCCTTTTCAATATCAGAAAGTTTACCATCATTATCTTCATCATATGGCCATGATTTAGAGAATTCCTCACGCTTGCAACCACTACCTTCTCCATCACTACAACCAATAGTTATAACTCTATCTGAAACTTTATCACCTTTCTTTATCCATGAACCAACAGCAGGCTCATTTTTTATATTAGCATAATCACATATAGGAGCAACATTATCAACATATGTAACACCGTTTATAGAATCAGATAAATTAATACTTGCAGACTCACCATTCTCATTAATAGCACTTACTTCAACATAAAATGTACTAACACCAGATAAATCTATATAATCACTAAATTTCTTCTTAATATGCAAGTATTTTTTATTATTAGCACTTAAACTACCAGAGTTATATATCTCTTTTATATCATTTTCACCATTAAATTTACCAGAAATAGAATAACTATACCCACTTATATTAGCATCAGATGCTTCCTTTTTACTATCACCATAAATCTTAATTTCAAATGATGCATTCTTCAAATCATTTTTATCACTAAAATTCAATAAAATTAAAGGTTTTTCTTTTTCAGCAACAGCTTCTGGTTTTTCATCACCACAATAAATATATGGAGTATATACATATTCAGATGCAGATTTTTTATAAATCTTAACATAAGAATTTTCCATACAGCTATCTCCATCTTCATTCTTAAGTTCAGTTGTTATATATTTTGCATCATTTAGTTCTTTTGCACTAACAATTGAAGAAGACCCAATCACTTTAGGTAACTTTTTAACATTGGATTGAAAATAACTCTCAGCAGCCATTTTTATAGTTTTCTTTTGAGACTCACTAGTCTCTTTTTTAGCATTATTTATCATTCGTGTAACACCAGAAATAGCCAAACCAGAAAGTATTCCAATAATAACAATAGTTCCCAAAAGTTCAACTAATGTAAACCCCTTTTTATTAATTTTACTTACCATCATAAAACAACCACCTTATTATAATATTAAAATAATTATATCATAATATTTCCATTTAAAAAGAAAAAATTTAAAAAAATTCAATGTAAAAAAAATCAATGTAAAAATAACATTGACTTTTAAATCTTCATTACCATAAACTATCAAATAAATACATATTCTCTCCAGGTAATTTCATTGAAATAGACACTTTTTTATCACTACCATAATATAATACATAATCTTTATAAGAATCATCTATAGTATAGTTTTTAGACACACTCTTACCATATGAAGTAACTACTTCTCTTACTCTATCAACTATTTCTTTTTTAGATATACCTAAACTAATAATAAAGTCATCCTGACTAATAAAATTTCTTCTTTTCTTATCATAAATATAAACTTCTCTCTGCTGTCTTGAAACAGTTCCTGAACAAACATCTGTTTCTGTCCTTTGAGCAGAGATACTCATATATTTATCATCTTCATATAAGTCATAAAACGTAGAATGAGCATATCTATAATTATAGGTATCAATTGCTTTACTACATTCACTAACATTCATATCAGAATTTATAGCTTTATTATATAACTTTTTTGTTTCATTATTAATAAAATCTACTTTTTCATTAACAGCACGAATATTAGAATTAATATCAATTACATCATATCTAAGAGTTGATGGCATCTTACAATTGCTATTTTTACATATTTTAAGTACCATACTCTTCTTCTTAGATATGTTATAAAAATTATTATTTTTACTCTTTGATAAAAACAAGAAAATTATAATGCAACATAAAACTATAAAAATTAATACATAGATAATATAGTTGATTTTTATTTTATTTTTCATCTATTTCACCATCCTATCCTGGACAATTAGAATACTCACAAACTGCATTCTTATTTTTTAGATTTCCGTTTGAATCTATATTTATACAATTAGAATATATGTATACATCATCACCATGATTTTTATAATCTTCTCCATAAGACTCAGGATGAACCTTTACCCATTTATTACCAACTTCAATTACATAAAGCTTATCATTAATTGAACCATGACGTACTACACCAGCATGTACTGATAAAGATGCATCTGTATATACAAAAGTATTTCCATCACGACAAGATGTTGTCCAATCACATCCCAAATAACTCGAAGAACTACAGCATTTAGGAGAAGTGTAAGTTCCACAATCTTTATAACCACTCCAAGTACCAGCACCATTTTTAATTCGTACTTTAACATTATAACTTTTTTCACCACATGCACTACTGACTGAATAACTAGAACTACTAGATGCCTTTTTTGGAGAGTCATTAACTTTAAATTGATACTCACTTAAGCCACTTATACCAACACTTTTTTGTCCAACAGTAAATTTATTTTTATTATGAGAACAAGATGTGACTTTTGGTGTTGTTGTGTCTGACATAACCTTAACAGTCTTACAAGAAGCACTATTACCTGCTGCGTCTTTTACGATTCCACCATTTCCTCTAGAAATAGCACCAGCATCAGAAATATCAACATTACTATAACCATTTGAGAAATCATTAGTAACACAGCCACTTTGATATGAGCCTTGCTCCACACAATGAGCTTTTACTGTTACCTTAGATGTTGACCAACTAGTAGTTTCACCAGTAACTTTACATTTTGGTGCAGTTTTATCAATTCTTACAGTTTGATTTGCTGCACACTTACCAATATTACCAGCATTATCCTCAACATAACCTCCAACACCTACTCCACCAACTCCTGCTTGTGTTGTATTAAACTCATTTGCTCCTTCAATATCATCTGGATACACTAATTTTTTGCTAGTTTGTTTACACTCACTTTTTACACTTCCATTATCAGTACAAGTTGCTGTTATAGTAATAGATTTATTAGTCCAAGAATCTTTACCACCTGATACAGTACAAGTTGGTTCAACTTTATCTATTTGAACTTTAACAGTGTCACAAGTAGTAACATTTCCTGCAGCATCACTTACGCCTCCAGGATTGTTATCACCAAGAGCACCAGCTTTTGATGTTTTTATATCTTCCGTATATGTTTTAGAAAAAGGCTTTGTAACACAACCACTTCCACCATCAGCATCTTTACACTCTGCAGAAACAGTAACTGGAACATTAGTCCACTCACCATTGTAATTACTATTTTTTTCACTTGCAACACTTACATTACATTTAGGAGCAATATTATCAAGATATACATTTTTAATTGTAGCCTCATCACTACAGTTACCAGCATAATCACAGGCAATAAAAGTAATTGAAGTTTTTCCTTGAGCACTAACTGTATATTTATCACCAACAACCCAAGAACCACCATTAACTTTGTATTTATATGTCTTATGTCCTGAAAGATTAGTATTATTACTTTCATTATCAAGACCAGTTCCAGTAGCATACACTAAAACTCCCGTAGAATCATTAGACCAAGTATCAAAAATATATTGTGTTTTATTCTCAATGTTTTCTGCGTCAAACGTAGGAGTTTTTGGAGCCATTCTATCTAAATTAGCATAAATCTTATATGAAACACTATTACCAGCAGCATCATATATTGTTAAAACTCCATATCTTCTTCCTTCTGTCTTAAAACCAAAAGTTATTTTATCTTTTCTGTTACCTTTATCATTTGTATTTAAATCAGGTTGTTTAAACGAATCCCTATCAGAATCAGGACCAGAGTCACTAACATGAGTTATTAAATCATCTGTAGCATCATCATTTAAATACCCAGCATTAGTATTCCATGTCCAATGATCAAGATGCAAATTATCACTAACTTCAACTTCATAAGTAACACCTTGAGAATAATTCGCATTATTCATCCACTTTGATTTACTTTGTCCAACTAAATTACTATATGAATCACTAAGAATTGTAGTAGTTTCTTTTTTATCATTAACTGTAACAGCATTAAGAACAGTCTTATTTCTAGACTTTGCAATAAGTGTTGCTGAAGGACTTACCAAATCAACATTAACTCTAACTCTACAATCTGTTTTACCGTTATGAGGTTCACGTGTATCAATTCCTCTATTTCCTGTCTCTTTATTTCCAGAGAATTTCTTATCACGATTATCATAAATTGCAATATATCCAAACTCTACGCCCTTTTCCTCGTCTGATATATTTCCATCGCCATTTTCATCATATGGCCATGACTTAGAAAAATTAGCACGTTTACAACCACTTCCATCTCCATCGTCGCAACCAACACTTATAACTCTCTCAGAAGAATTACTATTCTTATTTATCCATTCATTAGCTGCAGGTTCAACTGTATGATCATAATTACATAAAGGCGCAACATCATCAATATAAGTTTGTGAATTTGATGAAGAAGTAGACGAACTTATAGTATAAGTCTCACCAGTTACATTTATAACAGTAACTTCTACATAGAATGTAGAAACACCAGAAACATCTATATAATCAGAAAAGTTCTTATTAAGAATAATACTTTTCTTTCTATTTGCAGATAATGTACCAGAGTTATATATTTCTGTAGGCGTATTTTCTTTATTTAATTTAGCAGATATTGAATAACTATAACTTTCAATCTCTGTCTCAGGAATATATTTATCTCCAGACTTAGTGTCATCACCATATATTTTCAAACTAAAAGACGCTTTTGACACAACCTTTGAATCACTAAAACTAAGTATTACAAATGGCTTTTTACCTTTTTCAGTATTTTCTGGAGTTTCATCACCACAATAAAGATAAGGAGTATACGTATATTCATTCTTAGACAATTTATAAACTCTAACATATGAATACTTCATACAACTATTTCCTTTAGAATCAACTAAATCACTTGTGATATATTTTCTTTGTCTTAATTCATTAATATCTATATTTTTATATTCACCAATATTTTTTGGTAACAAATTAGCATTACTTTGTAAATAACTTTCAGCAGCCATTTTCATCGTCTTAATATTAGCCTCACTACTAGAAACACGTGCATTAGATATTAACTTAGAAACAGCTGAAATTGCTACAGCAGAAAGTATACCAATAATTACAATAGTACCCAAAAGTTCAACTAATGTAAAAGCTTTAACTTGTTTTTTCTTAGTTTCTGTAATCTTAGTCATATAAGTATTCTCCTATCATCATATTATATAAAATATTATAGAAGATTTTTTAATATAAAGCAATAAAGAACAAAAGACAAATTAAAATTTGTTACTTTAGTCATCATAAATAAAGATTCAACTTCATAGATAGACTCCATCTATTATTTATTTATAATTTAATAATACTTTAATAATTCTGAATAAAGGAAAATTTCACAAAAAAAAGAAAGCGATTATTCAGCTTCCTTAGTTACTTCTACTTTTCCTTTGTAGCTTCCACATTTAGGGCAAACTCTATGTGGCTTAATCATTTCTCCGCAGCTTGGACACTTAGTCATTCCAGGAATTTCCATAGCGTTATGACTTCTTCTCATTCTCTTTCTAGTCTTTGAAACTTTACGGAAAGGAACAGCAAACATTTGAATGTCTAACTTCATCATTGTATCACTCCTCTTCAAAATCTTTTAATAAATCACTAAATGGATTATTACCTTTTCTTAGATCGTCTTCACTCACTAATTTCCATCCATCCCCATGAAATTTACTGAGATCACTAACCTTAGTAAATCTTAAGGGGACCTCCAGTACAATATTCTCCCATAAAAACTGAAAAATATCAAGTGTATTTTCATTTTTTTTGCAGTTTTCTTCAAGAATATCATCATAAAAAATACTATATTTGTAATCACATACCTCTAGCGAAATAGAATCAGGTATCTTCATAACTCCATCAATTGCACACTCTATGTAGTCTTCTAACTCACCATCTTCATCTTCACGACGAGTAACACTACCACGAACAATAACATCATCAAGTCCTTCTACAGAGCTATCTTTAAAATACTCTAAAGGTATTGTGTAATTACCACTAATATCAATCTTATTAACTGTATTACTATGTAACAAACTAAGATCAATTTCCATTATATCACCTACTTATTCATCGCAACAGAGCCATTATCTTCAAGTACTTTTATAACTCCATGATAATGCATATCACTACCAATTGGTAAACTACTATTCTTATCTACCCAAACTCTAACTGAAATCTCACGCTCTTCCAAAGCAGAAATCCTATCTGATAAAAGAACTCCATCTTCTAATTCATTTAAATTATAAATCTTGTTATCTTTCTTACCATTTTTTATAGAAACTTTAATATTTTCTTTTGAAATTAACTTATCAATACAATTATCATCAGTAACACTTTCCAAATCATCAACAAGTCTTACTTCAAAATGAGCCTTTTCAGTTAAATTATTCTTAATACTAAAACTATATGAATTAGAAGATAATCCAACCGAATCAGTAACAGGTGTAACTTTAGTAATATTTACTTTATCTCCTGTTTTCTCATGAAAAGTAATAACAAAAGAATCTGAATTAAAATTAACATTACGATCATCTTGAAACTTATAATATATTTTATATGTTGAAATAATTGCTATTAATAAAATAATACCAATATATATAACATTTTTCATAACTTCTTTTTTAGGATTATAATTATACATAAAACACCTCATTACAATAATATACTCAATTACCAATTATTTCAACAATAATAACTTTTTTTTATAAAATTTAACACATTAATTACATAATTTATTAAATACTTTTAAAACTGTATCTAAGTTTTTACAACTAATGATAAATCTTCCAGTATGACAAAATATCATACCATCTATTCCAGAAACACTTTCAAGTTCTTTTTCAGATAACCCTCCCCATTCTTCTGGAAATTCACATCTTGCAGTTTTATCTTCTAAACTCTTAGGAATAGTCTTAATAGCATAACCACCTCTATTAGATGGAAATGCAACAAATAATAAATTATTCATATCAGTCCTATTAAGTAAAGCTTCTTCATATGGAATAAATTCATCTAAAATAAGATATTTACTATCACTTGAAATGTTATCTAAAATATCATTTACTTTTTTATTTGCAATTACTTTTCCATTAGCAAACAAAACTTCTTCATTAAATATTTCTTTCGCAACTCTTACTGCTTTTAAAAATTGTGTAGACTCTTCTTCTTCTGAATCAAAACTAGGATTAAATAGTTTTATCACACTACTTAAAGTCTTAACCTTATATATTGCATCTATTTTTGGAAAAACTCCATTATCATCAGCATCTATTCCCTCAACAAAATCTTTATCAATATATTCCCATAAAGAATCTACATTAGAAAAGCCTTCTTGCTTCAAATACTTTTTACCAAATGCCTTCCAAAGAAGACCAAAAGAACAATAAGTAATTCCATTATCTCTTTTTAAAGCATCAAGTTGATGATGATCAAACTCTCTTCTTCCAACATCATAAACTAAAGTATTAGAACGCACTAAATCGAAATCGACATTTGTAGTTCTAAAAACTTTAATATCTTTTAATAAATTTTCTAAAAAAGCAGTTGCAAATACTTCATCTGCATGCATTGTACCACTATGTGTAATACAATTAGCGTCTTCTTGTCTTTTTACTATTTTAATCATTCTAACCTTCTATCTATCATCGTCATGTCTAAACATTAAGACATATCTTAATATTTGTAAAATGGTAGTAGCAACTGATGCAACATAAGTTAGTGCAGCAGCAATAAGCATACCTCGACATTTTGAATGTTCACTACTATCTACAATATCAAGTTGTTTTAATTGAACTAATGCACGATGAGACGCATTAAATTCAACTGGTAAAGTAATTATTTGAAACGCTAAAATAACTACTTCAAATATAATACCTATAAAAACTAAATCCATTAAAGAAAAAATAAGACCAATAAGAATAGCAAAGTATCCTGCATATGATGAGAAATTAACAAGTGGTACAATACTGCTTCTAATTCTTAAAAACAAATATCCTTCCTTATCTTGAATAGCATGACCACATTCGTGAGATGCAACACTTGCTGATGCAATACTAGAACCATTATAAATATCACTTGATAAATTAACAGTTTTACTTCTTGGGTCATAGTGATCACTAAGTTCACCGGAAACCTCACGAACTGTAACATTACTAAGTCCATTAGAATCAAGTATTTTCCTAGCAACACTTGCTCCAGTCATACCTTTCTTCGTTCTTATTCTTCTTGTACTTGCATACTTTCCACTAATAAAAGCTTGAGCACCAAGCGTAATAATTAAAGTTAATATAAATATTAAATCAAATCCATAATAATATATAAACATCACCTCAAATTCTTAATAAACAAATTATAACATAAATTATACATTTTCAAAAGTTAAGCATGATATTTCTTAATAATATTTTCAAAAGTCTTAACTCCATCAATTGCAGCAGTAGTTATACCACCAGCATACCCTGCTCCTTCTCCGCAAGGATAAAGGCCATGCATTGCTTCTCCTAATAAATCACGCTCAATAACAACAGGAGAACTAGTTCTAGTCTCTACTCCAAGAAGAATTGCATCATCCCTATTATATCCTTTAATATTTTTAGAAAATGTTTCAATCCCTTCCTTTAAAGAAGAAACAACAAACTCCGGCAATACATCGCACAAATTAGAAAAATTATAATTTCCTTTTGTATTAGGACTAAATTCTCCAAAAGAAGTAGATACTTTTCCTAAACAAAAATCTTTATAAAGTTGTACAGGAATAAATCCCTTCCCAGCAATATACGCCTTCTCTTCTAACTTTCTTTGAAACTCAATTCCATCCATTGGATTATCACCAAAGTCTTTTGGACCTACTGTAACTACTAAAGCACTATTAGAATTTTTCTCATCTCTTTTATAATTACTCATCCCATTAACAACAAGACGACCTTCTTCACTAGAAGCATTCACAACAAACCCACCTGGACACATACAAAAAGAATATACTCCACGGCCACTACTAGTTGTATGTGTAAGTTTATACGATGCTGCCCCTAAAACTTTACTAAATTTCCCATATTGATTCCAATCAATCATACTTCTAGGATGCTCTATTCTAACACCAACCGCAAAGTTTTTTGGCCTCATATTAATTCCTTTATCATATAATAAATGAAAAGTATCTCTTGCAGAATGACCTATTGCTAATACAACAATATCAGTCAAAATATCATAACTATTATTTACTTGTACTCCAGTAATAGAACCATTAGAAATATAAATATCTGTAACACAAGAATTATACCTAAATTCTCCACCCATACTAATAATTTTTTCACGAATATTTTTGATAACATTACGTAAAATATCTGTACCAATATGTGGATGAGCATCATACATTATCTCACTAGGTGCCCCATTCTCAACAAATATTTCAAATACTTTCCTACCACGATTAAACTTATCTTTAACAAGAGTATTTAACTTACCATCAGAAAAAGTACCTGCGCCTCCCTCACCAAATTGTACATTAGATGAAGTATTTAATTTATTAGAATTGAAGAATTTCTCCACACTCAAAACCCTATCTTCTACCTTTTCACCACGCTCTAAAACAATTGGTCTAAAACCAGCTTCTGCTAAAAAATAAGCACAAAATAACCCACTCGGTCCACTACCAACAACAATAGGTCTAGATAAAAGTTTATCCTTACCAGTAATATTATATTTATACTCTAAAGAAGGAGACTTTAAAATATCAACTGACTTATTCTTCTTAAGAACCTTATCTTCATTAGCAAGAGAAACATCCACTTCATAAACATATAAAATATTTGATTTATCTCTTGCATCTATACTTCTTTTTATAATATTAAAATCAAGTATAAAAGACTTATCAACTCTAATTTTAGAAGCAATCTTACTAAGTAATTTATCACTTTCTAATATAGGTACTTTTACTTGTCTAACTCTTATCACTTAAATCATCTCCAACTAATATTCCACTAATAACTGCACAAATCAAATTATATCCCCCACAGTTACCATTAATATCTAATACTTCACCTGTAATATATAACCCATCTACTATTAAAGACTCAAAAGTACTAAGATTAACTTCATCAAGACTAACTCCACCATTACAAACCTGACTAAAATTAAAATCTTTTGTACTAACAATATTAAATTTAAAATTAGTTAAATTATCAATTAATAAACTACGACTATTATAATCAAGTTCATTATAATATGTTTCATTATCAATAGAACAAACTTTTAATATAACTTTAACAAGTTTATAATTTAAAATATTACAAAGTAACATATAAATATTCTTATCATTATGCTTATTACTATAAGTATTAAACCATTCCATATAATTATCTTTAATAAAAGGTAAAAAATTAACTTTAATTACTTCTTTTTTTCCTACATCAAGTCCTCTTGTTACAAAATGACTCAAATTAAAAGTACAGATACCACTAATACCATAATCAGTTAATTGTACCTCTCCAACAGAAGAAGAAATAAACTCATCATCTTCATATAAACTAAGTATAACATCACTTCTAATTCCACTTAATTCACGACAATATTTAAAATCACTATTTAATTGGACAAGAGCAGGTAAAGGTTTAATTATATTATGACCAAATTTTCTTAAAAAATCATATCCCATACCATCACTACCAGTCTTAGGATAACTACAAGAACCTGTTGCAATAATAACTTTGTCGCATACTATACTATCATTAATAATAAATTTATTATTAGAGCGTTCTATCTTTTCTACTAAATAATTATACTTAATAGAAATACCTAACTTCATAGCCTCAAACATCAAAGCATCTCTTACAGTACTTGCTTGATTAGAAAAAGGATAATAATACCCATTCTTTATCTTAGGAATAATTCCAAGTTCGTTATAAAAATCAAGTACACGACTCATATTATCATTATTAATTACTTTATCAAGCAAATCTTCTCTCATACTATGATAATTAGAAATAGAAGTATCATCATTAAAATAATTACATCTACCATTTCCAGTTAATAATAACTTTTTTAAACACTTATCATTTCTTTCTAAAATAGTAATTCTATTTCTACCATTAAAAGACTTAATCGCACTAACAATACCACTAACTCCTCCTCCAATAATAACAATATCACACATAAATTAAACCTCCTCAAAACAAACTTATAATAACATAAAAATATAAAATTATAAATATTGTGAATAACTAAAATATATAATATAATTAAATTGGTGAGAATATGAGAAAGTTAAAAAAATTAAAAAGAAATAAAAAACTACTATTAATACTAATACCAGTTATATTAGTAATACTAATTATATCTACAATATTAATAGTAAATGTAAAAGAAGAAAATGAATTAAAACAAATAAAAAATTCTTATACAAAATATGTAAAAATTAAAAATGATACAAAAATTTATGATAAAAATAAAAAAGTAATTGGAACAATCTATAAAGATACAGAATTAGAATTAGAATTATATAAAGATATAACTAAAAAAGATAAATATTTTAAAGTAAAAGATAATGATTACTATATTTATTATAAAGATATTAAAAAAGTAAAAAATACTAAAAAAGATGTATTAAATACTAACTATATAGTATTAAATAAAAATTTAAAAACAAAAAATAAAGTTACTTTATATAAAGATAAAAACAAAGTATTAACTCTAAGTACTGGAATAAATATTCCAATTCAATATAGTGATGATAATAATTATTATGTATATTTTTTAAATAAATTATTAAGTATTAAAAAAGATAAAAAAATTTCTACAATTAATAATGATAATTCTAAAGAAAAAAGCACAGATCACGTAAGTGTACTAATATATGACAAAATAGAAAATACATGTAGTGATGAAAATTGTATTCCTCTACTAACATTTAAAGAACAAGTAGAAAAATTAAAAGAAAATGGTTATTATACAATTACTAAAGATGAATTTTCTAATTACTTAAAAAATAATATTAATTTAAAAGAAAAAGCTGTGTTATTACTTACTAATAACTTAAATGACACTATTACAAATACTATTAAAGAATTAAATATAAATTTAGAAAAAAATGAAAATTTAAAATTAAATATTACAAATAAACCATCCATATCAAGTTCCAAGTTAGAAGATATAAACGCTTATCAAATAAAGAACTATTCAACAGTTGAAAATATCATTTTAATGGCTCAAGGACTTGAAGTAAAAGAAACTGCTCCAGTAAAGCAAAAAAAAGAAGTAAGTGTACCGGTATTAAATTATCACTTCTTTTATGACCCAACTCTTGGTGAAGAATGTAATGAAGGAATATGCTTAACTACTCAAAAGTTTAGAGAACATCTAGATTACTTAAAAAATAATAATTTTAAAACTCTTACAATGGATGAATTTACAAAATGGATTTATGGAGAGATTGATATACCAGAAAAATCTGTTTTAATAACAATAGATGATGGAGCAAAAGGTACAGGAAAACACAATGGACACAAATTAATTCCACTTCTTGAAGAATATAAAATGCATGCTACTCTATTTTTAATTGCTGGATGGTGGGACATTGAAAATTATCGTTCTCCATACTTAGAAATTCAGTCTCATACATATGATATGCACCAATACGGAGATTGTAAAAAAGGTCAACTTGTTTGTGCTAACTATGAAGAAGCAAAAACAGATCTTCAAAAATCTCTTGATATAATAAAAGACAACACATCATTCTGTTATCCATTCTATAGTTATGATGATGAAGCAATACAAGCAATTAAAGACTTAGGATTTAAAGTAGCATTCGCAGGAGGAAATAGAAACGCAACTAGAAAAAGCAACAAATATATAATACCAAGGTACCCAATTCATAGTGATATAACACTTGCAAGATTTAAACAAATCGTAGATTAACTATTAGTTTTTACTAATAGTTTTTTTATTTTATTAATATTTATTTAAATACTTTGCTAATGTATTTTTTATTCTTCAAACAGAATATTTATACTTTTATTTATAATTCTTCCACTTATATTTTCTAAATTTCTATATCAGCATATATCAACTAATCCAAGTTTTGGTAATTTGATTTTTCGATTTACTAAATCTAATTCAATATTGCTATATTCTCTATCCTTATATTTACTTCTAATGCATGTTGTTCTATAACTTTGTTTATTATATTTACACTTAAATTTAGGATAATCGCAATACTTAGAAACATAATTTTTAAAAGCATCTTTTAAATTGAAATAGCACACCTTAAACTACAAGAAGCAACTTCTTTCAATAACAAATATTAATATATAATTCTTTTACTTCTCTACACATATCAAAAACTCTGATATAACCATTTCATACATTTATCTAAAAAATAATTATAAAGTCTAACACAACCAAAAGTTTTACTTAACATATGTTTTTGAAAACTATCAGGGTACATTCTAAACTTATAAGTTTTATACATGTATACACCTCCAACATCTTGACTTACTATAATAATGTATAAACAAAGCATTTTATGTAAATTAAATATCCTAAAAAATTTCTAAACTCACTTTCCTAATATATAAAGAAAAATCAAGGAAATCACATTCCTTGATTTTTACTAACATCTTCTACAACTACTAAAACTAACATTACCATCACTGATACTTGTACAGTTTCCAGCCATATCGCAAAGATGGTGCTTATATCCAATCCAAGTACCAGAAGCACCTAATGCATCACTAGCAGAACTTTGTCCATTATAATTCCTATCTTCTTGATTATATCCATGACTAGAATTGTTTCTATAATCCCATGAACCAGTTTTTCTCATACCAAGCCCTGATGTTGTATCATAAAAATTAATATACATATAGGCTTTAAATCCATTATTACCTATATCACCACAACATAATTTTACTTCACTATATACAGGCTTAGTCTTATCATATTTAACAGTTTTTGAACAAGTATCTTGCCCTCCAGCATTTTTTACAACACCTTTTATAGAATGTTTACCATTTGATTTAATAGTTACTGTTTTTGTAGTATCACCATTTAATGAATAACTAGTAACAGTACCACTTGTTTCCAACTTAGCAGTAACTGTTCCACCTTTATACCAACCATTAGAACCTTTTGTTCCACCACTTAACTCAATAGTACATGTTGGCTTTTTAGGACACGCTGCTGTATTACAGCTAACAGTATCTCTTTGAACATCTGTACCACAATTACTATTATCATAATTTGAAAGTTTTGGACGGCTTCTTTCTCTAGTACGTGTACCACCGCCACATTTCTTACTACACTTACTTGTATAATTCCAATCACCATAGCTACCAAACTTAGTACTACTACAGCAACTAATTCCTGTATTACAAGAACCTCCATTTTCAGTACTAGTATAAGTTGAACCATCACATCTTTGATAAGTTTTTGTTCTCTGATTTATTCCATTTCCACACTTACCTACACATTTCCAAGCACTTGTACTAATTAATTTATCACCACTACAACATGACTTACCAGTATTACAACTATCACCAGTTTCTTTAACTCTATATGTTGAACCATCACATTTTTTATATGTATTATATCTTTCGTTTACACCTGTACCACATGATGCATTACAACTCCAAGATGTTGAACTTACATATTGATCAGGAGTTATAACTGTACAACTTCTTTGTTCTGTAACAACTGAAGGACTACCTGTACAAGGAATTGTTGTTTTCTTACGAGTTTGAGTCCCAGTTCCACAAGAAGTACTACAATCGCTCCATGAAGAATAACTTACCGTTGCTCCATTACAACAAGTTGGTTTAATAGTACAATCTCTTGACTGACTCTCAACATCATTTCCACAACTACTTTTATCATATGTTGAAAATTTAGGTCGAGTTCTTGTTCTAGTTTGCTTTCCAGTACCACATACAGCACTACAAGTTCCCCATGAACTCCAATCTTTCCAACTACCATAAGTAAATTTCTCACAACATGATTGCGTATTACAAGAAGAACCACCTGATGAAGTGTCTTTAGAAGGACATCTTGAACCATCTGTCTTAGAGTATGCAAGTCTGTTATGTTTTCCACCACCGCATGTCTTACTACATTTATCTCCATCTTTATATGTTACATCATCACAGCAAGATTGTGTATTACATTTAGAACCACCTGTTTTCTTATCTCTTGAAGGACATCTTATAGAACTATCATACTTAGAATAAGCATTTTGTCCATAAGTTCCTCCGCCACATTTCTTTGAACATGACTCAGAATCACTATATTTAACCTCACTACAACAATCCATTGTATTACATTTCTCAGTAACAACTTTTTCACCTGAACACTTTTTTTCAGTATGTTTGTCAACTAAACCATATTTATCAAGTCTAGAGCCACTACCACACTTCTTTGAACAAGAACCCTTTGAAATTAAATTACTCTTATCAATTTTAACAGTACTACATTCTTTATAAACTTGATAAGTAGCCTCTTTTTTTTCTGAAATATTACCAGCGTTGTCTTTTACCCAAGCATAAACTTTCTTAGTACTGCCATCATACTTACCAGTTAATCTTAATGGATAACTTCCTTTATAATCTTCAAAATCATCATCTTCGCATTCTGAATTATCAGTTTTAACACAGACAGATAATTCTTTTATAGAAGATAATTTATTATTATCCGTCGCTTGAATATTTACTTTTACTGCTGTACTATTAAATGAATTATCAGAAGAGACAATATTAAGAGAATTAATTACAGGAGGATCATTATCAATATTAAATGGACCAAACGTAACTGTCTTTTCTTCATCATTTAAAGATGTTCCAGTAATATCAAGTACTTTTACAAACTTAACTGCTAAATAATATTTTCCTGTCTTTTTATCTGGTGAAACTATTCCACGTGAATCGATTGTAATATCATTACCGCCTAAAATTTCTTTTTCCTGTTTTGAATTAGAAACACCTTTAAATGACGCTTTAGTCCAAGTATCTTTTGATGCATCATCTCTTGACTCTCGCCAAGTATAATATATTTCCTCTCCATTATGTAAAATTCCTGTTGCACTAGTCAATCTTATTTTAACTTCAAGTCTTTTTTTACTAGTACCAGTATAATTTTCAGGAACAACAAGATATTTAAATCTTAAATTAGAATTAAAATCACAAGGTTCAGTCTTAGAAATCTCATCTTTAGGATATAAGATATTTATATCACTATCTTTAATATTCTTATTTTTTTCATTAGAACTACCACATCCAATTTGAGAAGAATAAGAATATTTTCCATTTAATTTAACAACTTTTACAAACGTCTTACTAGAATCACACGATACAGAATCTTGAATTATATCTTTTATTAAAGATTTTTCTTGCATCTGATCATAAGTTACATAAGTACATCCAGATTTTCTTTTTCCAAACAAATCATCTGCATAAGAGTCAACATAAAGTTTAGCACTACTTTCAACAGAATCTTTGTAAGTAATAAACTTTTTCATATTATTAGCTTCAACTATATTTCTAACAATTGGCATTGCCATCACTGAAACAACTCCAAGAATTGAAATAGTAACAAGTAATTCAACCAATGTAAAGCCTTTATTATTTCTTCTTCGCATAACTATCATTACCTATCTAATTGAAATCTTTAGTTATTTCTGCACTATAGTCAACTGCGTTAATAGAACCATTATTAAACATATATGCTTCAAAAGAATATTTCTTATTATCTGAAGGTATTTTTTCAAAAACAACAGTTACAGAATCAAGTTCTTTTTTGTTTGCATCTAATATCTTAATAAGTAAACCTAAATTCTCAATATCAGTACCTGTTGTATTAGTTGCATTACCTCTAATAACTTCATACTCACCTTTTTTAGTAAACAAAACATCACTTAAGATTATGCCATTAACATCATGATTACTTTTTAAGGTATCAGATGTATTAATAACATCATCATTAGATGGTTTTTCATATTCATTTTTATTTAAATCAACCTTTTCTTGACTATTATTAGTATCTTTTTTACTTTTATTATCACTATTGACTTTAGAAAAAAAATTAAAATATGCTCCTACTCCTAAAAAAACAATAGCACCAACAAATAAAATGATAACTAAAATCTTTTTATTACTTTTCTTATTTAAATTCTCACTCACTATACTACCTCCATATCTTATACATACTAACTACATATTAACACAAATTTTTCACAAAAAAAAGAAGTAAAAAATAAAAAATACAATTAATTGTTAAATCTATAAATAGATAGTAATATTCCAACACTTGCCATACTAATAAGTAAAGAGCTTCCTCCATATGATAAGAATGGAAGAGTAACCCCAGTAACCGGAATAATTCCAACTACAACACATAAATTCATAATTGCTTGAAAAAGTATTTGAAAAAGAACACCAAAAGCTAAGTATTTTGAAAATAAATCTTTTGACTTACCCGCAATAGATACTCCTCTATAAAATAAAATAGAAAAAAGTAAAACAACAATAACTGCTCCCATAACACCAAACTCTTCACAAATAATAGAAAATATAAAATCGGTCTGTGGTTCAGGTAAATAAAAATGCTTTTGAACAGAATTTAAATATCCTGTACCAAGAAGTCCTCCAGGACCAATTGCATATAAACTTTGAATAATTTGAAAGCCAGTTCCAAGTTCATCTTTCCAAGGATCAATAAAAGCAGTTATTCTATCTATTCTATAAGGAGCAATTATAATAAGAATTATTACACCAATTACCCCTAAAATACCACCAAACATAAAAAACTTCATTGAAGCTCCAGCGATAAATAATATTGAAATAATAGACATAAAAATAATTGTTCCAGTACCTAAATCAGGCTGTAACATAATAAGTCCAAAGAATAAAAAAACAACTCCAAGAATTGGAAATAATCCCTTAAAATAACTTTTTATATAATAATCACTTCTAGATAAATATTTACTAGTAAAAATAATTAAACTTATTTTAGCAGCTTCACTAGGTTGTATGCCAAGGCTACCAATACCAAACCAACTACGACTACCATTTCTTACACTACCAATTCCAGGAATCAAAACAAGTACTAATAAAATAAAACTAAAAATAAGAATTTTATTAGAATATTTATAATAAACTTTTGGATTGATATAAGAGATAAATATCATGATAAAAAGTCCAATAACAAAAAAAACACCTTGATATTTTAAATAATGAAAACTATCTCCAAACTTATAATCTGCCCAAATACTAGATGAAGAATAAACCATTAAAAGTCCAAACAAACAAAGTAATACTACACTAATAAATAATGTTTTATCAAACTTCTTCATCATATCACCCATTTAATTATATTAAATAAATATAAAATAATTCTTATAGAAAATAAATTAAATTAATATTAAATGCATAATAAAAAGTTATATTTCAATAAAATCTATAATCTATTGGTATTTCTCTTATTAAAAATATTGTGATAACATTTATATTGTTTAAAAAAGGAAAATTTTAAAATGAATAATGAACAAATTTTAGAAAATTGGAATTTACAATTCAAAGACCAAAAAAATTAAATATTGAAGAGAAAAAAAACTAATAGAGCTTACCAATATTACTGATAACGAAGAATTAAAAAAAGAATATTTTAATCAAGCAATATAAAGTAAGGAATATTGAAGCAAAAACTTTAAGAATATTAAGACATCCATTCCGTTCACGTGAATTAAAAGATTATTTAGAAATAACATATAAACACTAAAAAACACTGGTAAACAAATACCAGTATTTTTTTAAGCATCTTTTAAGAATGCTTTATAACATTTATATGCTTCATATATATCAGACTTTGAAGTTACTTCCCATGGAGCATGCATACTAAGTACTCCTACTCCACAATCGATTACACTAACATTTTTATTTGCTAAGATATAAGCAATAGTTCCGCCACCACCAGCATCTACTTTACCCATTTCTGTAATTTGAAATTTAACGTCATTTTCATCCATAATTTTTCTAAGTTCAGCAATATACTCACAACTAGCATCATTAGAGCCACTCTTACCACGAGCACCTGTATACTTACAGAATGATACTCCTCTATTAAAGAAAGTTTCACATCTCTTATTTGAAACATCAGCATAAAGTGGATCATATGCTGCAGTAACATCGCTTGATAACATCTTAGAATTTTTAAATACACGACCAAGTGCTGTAATACTATCATTACCAAGAAGTGAACAAATTTCTCTTAAAGCATCTTCATAAAATGAAGACTCCATTCCTGTTGCTCCTACACTACCAATTTCTTCTTTATCAACTAAAATACAACTAATAGTTTTACGACACTTACTAATATCTAAAAAAGCCTTTAGCGAAGTAAATGCACATACCTTGTCATCTTGACCATATGCCATAACCATAGACTTATCAAGTCCAAAATCTCTTGCTTTTCCTGCTGGAACAACTTCAATCTCAGCAGATAAAAAGTCATCTTCAATAATAGAATATTTTTCTTTTAAAATATTTAAAATATTTTCTTTTACAAGTTCTTCTTTATCTTTATCATCTAACTTAAGAGGACGACTTCCAATAAGTACATCTAAATTATCACCCATAATTACCTCATCAGCTTCTTTTTTTAATTGTTCGCGACCAAGATGTGGAAGTAAATCAGTAATTCCAACAACAGGATCATTATCATCTTCACCGATATTAATAAATACCTTTTCACCTGTTTTTTTAACAACAACTCCATGTAGCGCTAAAGGAAGTGTTACCCATTGATACTTTTTAATACCACCATAATAATGTGTATCAAAATAAGCAAATTCACTATCTTCATATAATGGAATTGACTTTAAATCAAGTCTTGGAGAATCAATATGAGCTCCTAATATATTAATTCCATTAGTAATATCTTCGTCCCCTATAATAAATAAAGCAACACTCTTATTCCTATTATTTACATACACTTTATCGCCACTAGTCAATTTATAATTATTTCCAATATAATAATCCAAATTTCTAAAACCTTGACTCTCCGCAAGTTTAATGATATTTTTAGCTGCTTCTCTTTCAGTCTTACTACTACTTATAAATATTTTATAAGCATCACTAACTTCATTTAATTCGTTAATTTCTTTTTCATTATAATATTTCCAAGTATTCTTTTTCATATACCCTCCTCATTATTAGTATATCACGACTATAAAGAAAAAAAACATCAAAAATGATGTTTAAACCCAAACTCCAAATATTATTCCTGCCATTGCAAGTACAAGACCTAATACCCAGAATAATTTAACTATATCAGTCTCACACCAACCAAGCTTTTCAAAATGGTGATGTAATGGTGTCATTAAAAATAATTTTTTCTTAAAAACAACAACCCAAAATGTTTGTAAAATAACTGATAATGTCTCTATAACAAAGATAGATGCAACTACAAGTAGCGTAAGTTCTCTATGAGTAAGTATTGCTATTGCACCCATTACTGCTCCTAAAGCAAGAGAACCTGTATCTCCCATAAATACTTTAGCAGGATGCGTATTATAAACTAAAAATCCCATTAAACTTCCTACTAACATTAAACTGAAAAGTCCAATATCTTCAAAACCCACTGACAAGGAAATTAATGCAAAAGCAATAAATGCTATAGCAGAAAGTCCACCAGCAAGACCGTCTAATCCATCTGTTAAATTAACAGCATTACTAGCCCCAACTAAAACAAATAATATTGCAAGCCCATATAGCCATCCAAGTTCTAAATCAATTTTTAGTGTTCCAACAACCCATGCAGTTTGACCACCATTTCTCATATATATATAGAAAAAACCAATAGCAATCAATACTTGCATAAATAATTTCTGATAAACTGTAAGGCCCTCATTATTACCTTTCTTTATTGATAGAAAATCATCAAGAAAACCTATAAAAGTATATCCAATAAATACCAGTAAAACAATACCTAAATTAGATGTATAACTAATCTTTCCTGTAATAATTAACAAAAGTGTTGCGAGTAACGTAGGAATTATAAAAATTAATCCTCCCATAGTAGGTGTTCCCTCTTTTTTTCTATGAGTCTCACCAACAAACACTGATATTCTTTGTCCAACACGCATCTTCTTTAATAATGGAACCATTACTAAACCTAATATTGCTGATGACAAAAAACCAATCATAATAACAAATATTGCTTTAGTTAACAATAGCATGTATACTCCTCCATTCCTTAAACATTATATCATAAATAATTTTTTTTTATTCCAAATTAGACAATTTTACTAATAACTTTACATAGGATACTCTCCACGCTTTAATACTTTACTATTATTTGCTTCCAAAACTTTCTCTTGCTCTTCTTTTATTTTTTGCATTTCATATTCTTTTTCTTCTATTTCACTCTTAATTTTTCTTAAATTACTAAGCACTTCGTCTACATCAGGTATTACACCTAAATAATCTTTAAACTCAGATTCCATTTCATCAAGCATTTTACTTATTTGACCACTCGTTTTACTAAGTAGATTTTGAGCATTTTCAATAGAATTCAAACTATATTCTAAATCATTACTATAGTCTTCTACTCTTACTACTCTATACTTCTTATTAACTAATTTTGGACGTCTTAAGTTATTTAAAAAAAATAAATATAAAGCAGTATTAGTTGCCATACTCTTAGCAAATCTAGGACCTGGTAAAAAAAGTTGTAAACTAAGAATTCTCATAAGACGTCTGCTCTGTCTATTCATAGCCGCAACCTCTACTTGAACCTTTTCTGTAACAGTAGTAGCATTCTTTACTTTTTCTCTAACTTCTTTTAATAAGTTCTCTTGCTCATATTGAAATTCTAATAAATCTTTATTAATCTTCTTAATATTATAATATTTTTCTTTGAACTCATTAAATTTTCTTTCTTTATCTTCTAATTTTTCTTTCTTCTCAGTTAACTTATCATTTAAGGAATCTTTTCTTTTATCAAGTTCATCAATCTTAGAAGCAACCTCTATATATATTGGAGAGTCTTTTATCTTAGAAACAACATTTCCATTCTTAAACTCATCTAAATAATCTTCTATTAAAGTATAGATATAATTATCATCATACTTGCTAATATCATCTATTTTTATTTTTTGTTTTAACTCTTCCAATTTATCAATAATAAGAGATAACTTATCAAGTATTATATTAGCCTCATCACTAATTATAATATTGTCACTTTCTTCTTCTAAAATACTATATTCAAATACTAAATTTCTAAGTTCATATCTAATATTTTTAAGTTCTTTTTCGTATTCATCAACTATTTTTCTTGATTTTAATTTCTCTATCTTTTCCTTCATATAGTCAGGTAACATATCACTATCAATATCTAAGTCTTCTATCGTATCATAAAAAGTATCACTATAATCAGTATCACTATAATCAGTATCACTACTAATAGAGATACCAGGAAAAGGAGTTAATTTCTCTTCATCATTTTCCTTTACTTCTCCATTAATAGAAATTTCATTAGACTTCTTTTCTGTTTCTGTTGGAAAAAACAATTCTTCAAAAAACGTTTTCTTTTCTTCTTTTCTAGCCTTTGGTAAATCAACTACTACTTTCTCGCCAGTTGGAGTAGTAACTATCTTCTTCTTACTTGTAGCCTCTTCTACAAATTGTTCTTCTTTTGAATCACTAACATCATAATCTCTATCAAGTTGTGTTATGCCATCATTATTTTCTTCAATTATAATTCCATCACTTGATACGCTTTTCTTACTAGATGACTTCTTTCCTGTATCATAAATTGTTTTTATAGTTCCACCAACAACTGCTATTGGTAAAACTTTAATTAAAGTTAAAAATTGTTGTTTTTTTACTTTCTTTTCTAAATCTTTTATTTCTCTTTCTTCTTCATACTCATCTAATTTTTTTCTTTGTTCTCTTTTTATACGAATTCTTCTTTTTCGATCATTGTGACCACCAATTTCCCCAATTGTCTCATTCATAGTATCACCAACATAATTTTAACATAATAAATAAAACAAATAAACTTTTATTTTAAAAGTATTCTAATTCGAGAACCAATCTCTATTTTTTCACCTTCATCTATACTTTGATAAGTTACTTTATCACCATCACCTACAACTTGAACGTCAAAATTACTTAATGTTTTCTTAGCCATATCAAGACTCATTCCAATAACATTTGGTACAGTAATATATTCTTTATCGTTCCATTCTAATTCTTTTTCAAGTTCTCCATCTTGTTTTTTAATATCTAAAGCATCTATTATGTCTAAAAGTATACGTCTTGCAATTGGAGTTGTTGTATAAGATGATAACATTGCTGTATTTTTAGGATTATCAATCGCAAGATATAAAACTGCTTCTGGTTTATTTGCTGGTACAACACTCATAAATGACATTATATAATTATTAACTAAATATACTCCATTACTACTTTTTTGAGCAGTACCTGTTTTTCCACCTACTCTATATCCTTCAATATAAGCACTTTTTCCACCACCATAAGCTACAACACTTTCAAGTGCAAGTCGCATTATCTCACTAGTTTTTTCACTAATAACACGACGTACCTTTTTTTTAGAAAACTCTTTTACACTACTATTAGTATTAGTACTTATACCTTTTACAATATAAGGTTTATATAGCACTCCACCATTAACAACAGCAGAAACTGCCACCACTTGCTGTATAGGAGTAACACTTATACCTTGTCCAAACGCAGTAGTAGCAAGTTCAACATTTCCAACTTTATTCATTGGAAACAAAATACCTGTTGCTTCTCCAGAAAGATCTATTCCTGTCTTATTACCAAAACCAAATTTATCAATATAGGAAAATAATTTTTCTTTCCCAAGAAGTTGACCTAATTTCACAAACCCCGGATTGCTTTGTATCAATACACGAACACTTTAAGACAGAAGTTTGCCTTCTACAAGCAAGTGTTTGTAACGACCTAGACTTAAGTTCGTTTTTTGTATTCATATCTAAATCTATATCAATATCTGGTGTATTAAAATCAAAATAAATAGATAATTTTATATGCTTTCTATCCCCATTTACTTTTTCAACTATAACCTTATCAACTAGTAAATTTACTAAATAAGGTAAGTTTTCTTTAATATCCAATTTTGCACTTAAGCAAGATTCAATATCATTTAATTTTTTACGCATTTTTTCTTCCTCTAAGTTTTGACTTTCCGAACTGTCTATTTGCTTTTTTAAATTGAATAATTCAGTATTAAATTTATCATTTCGTTTTTTAAATTCAAAGTCATCAATCATACCTTTTAAACTTAAATCTAATAATTTATCTTTTTGTTTATCAATTTGTTCTATCTTTCTTTTTATTTCTTCTGTATCCAATTCATCAGTAAAATTTTTAACAATATTTTTATATTCTGATAAAACTTGTCCCAAATAATCTTTTTTATGTTTAATGAAATCACTAAATAGATCAACAAATATTTTATCAAGGTAACTTTCTTTTATAATTGGAGATTCACATTTTGATACTCCCTCAGTTTTATAAGTTTTACAAGCCCATGTTGGATTTAAAGAACGATTTGATCCACCATTACGAATAAATATACTATTACAATCTTTACAATATAACTTAGCCGAATATTTATATTTTTTTATGTGTTCTTCAGAATTAAGTACGTGCCTAGATGGTAATTTTTTTCTTCTCTCATGCAAAGCATTTGCTTTGTCCCAAAGTTCTTCTGACACAATAGCTGGAATTCTATCATCTTTTTCTATAATTTGTTCTTCTTTAGGTATTTTTTTCTTTTTATGAGTTTTATAATCTTCTACCTCAGTAAGTTTTGCAGTATAAAATCCTTTATATCTAGGATTAGAAAGCATCTTTGCAAGTGCTGTTTGAGAATATGGTTTTCCTTTTGAATTTAAGTATCCCATTTGTGCTAGTTCTTCACCAATTTTTTTTAAGCCAAGACTACCACTTGCATAAGTAGTAAATAAATATTTTATAAGTGGTGCTTCATTTGGATTAATTTCATATATTCCATTCTTTTTATAATATCCTGTTAAGTTACCACCGATTAATTTTCTATCCTTGATCATTCTATTAATACCAAACTTAACTCTTTCTGATAATTTACGAACTTCATCTTGTGCCATACTAGACATAATAGTAAGTCTAAATTCAGCATCTTCTTGAATCGTATTTAAATTATCAGATAAAAAATATACTATAACACCTTGTTTTAATAAATATTCTGTATATTTAATACTATCAACAGTGTTTCTAGAAAATCTAGAAATTTCTTTTGTTAATATTAAATCAATTTTTCCTAAGGTTGCATCCTCAATCATTTTCAAAAAAGAATCACGATTTTTAACAGCTGTACCACTAATTCCTTCATCGATATAACCACGAGTAAAAATCCAATTAGAGTTTTCTTTAATCATATCTTCAAAATAATGTTGTTGATTTTCTAGCGAATTTAATTGATCATCTTTATCAGTTGAAACACGGCCATAATATGCAACCTTTAGATTCATATCATAAATTGTTTTTCCTTTTCTTAAATCTTCTCTTGCTTTTTTAATTTCCATAAATAGCACTTCCTTTCATGTGTTCCTAAAATTCAAGATAACTAGGATGCTTGAATGGTAGCTCCATAATCACTTTTTGTCAAATCATCTTTTTCATTCAATAGGTATTCGTTTCTTATTTTCCTAAGTCTTCCCATAATAGAATTTTCCATTTCATTATATGTTCTTAAATCAATAACTTTTTCATCGTATAATTCTTTATTAACAATTAGCCTATATTCCAATAACTTATATTCAAAAGGTAATTGTTTGGTACTAAATCTAACTTCTATATCTTTTTCTAGCATTTAGATTTACCTCCAATAAAACCTATGTCAAAGTTTTTGGACTTATTCATTAGCACCACCTGTTTTAATTATCTCTTTTTGTAGAGAATTATCTTTTTCTAACGGATTTTTTAAATGAATTTCTATAGTAGATTTAGTATTATTACCATTATCAATTTCTAAATGATACACTTCTTTATTTATTTTACCTTTTAGAAATATTGATTCCTTTGTATTTAATGGTTCTTTTAATTCAAAACTGGCAAATGTACGATTATTATTTTCTTTAAACTCAAATAATTTAATTTTATCTTTCAATAAATCATTAACGACATTAACAATATTATTTAACTTATTAATTTCTTCAGTCTTAAACTTGTCATAAAATGAAAGTTCTTCTTTATTTATCTCTTTGTTATTTCTATTCCTATATAATCTATCATATTTTGTTTGTATATCTTCAACAGTAAAATATGTATAACTTAAATCCTCAAGTGGAGTTATTTTTCTTTTTAATTCACCACTTGAATAACAAGATAATTTTTTATATATAACAGTATCTCTAAATATTGGATAACCTATATTTGGAAATATAATAGTTTTATAGTGCAAATTTTTAACTTCATCTGGTGTTAATAAATCACGACCTATTAAGGATGTTGATTTGTTTCCATTATAATTAGTCAAACTTACAGATTGACTTATAGAAGAAGATTCTAAGGTCATACGACCTAAGCGTTTACTTATTGCTTCAGCCGTTTCCATAGTGTTTGTTTTCAAGTAAGCCATCCCAGAGTTATCAAGTATTATTTGTGCAACTTCTTTACCATAAACATTGTCTAATTGACTTAAACTTTGAATAAAAAGATGGTATCTAAGTCCTCTTGAACGAGCAACAGAAATTATTGATTCTATACTTGGTTCTACAAGTGGTGGACAATTAGAAAATTCATCACATATCCAGTCGATTTCAATAGGACATTTTTTGTTTTCAGTAGAGTTAGCAAGTTTTACTAGTTCTTTATATAAAAGTCCTAAAATAATAGTTACAAGAGTATAATAAATTTTATCTTCATCTGGAACTATAACAAATAGTGCTGATTGTTCTTTACCTAATATATCAAAATCAAAATCAGATTTACTAGTTACATTAGCAACATTAACATCATCAAATATTGCCATTTTCTCACTAAAAACACTAGTAATTGATTTATATGTATTTTCACTAGATGATAATATTGGTATTAAACTATCTTTAGATTTACTTCCATAAGGTTTTTGCTCTATATAAAACTTAAACTTTTTAGCATTTTTATCTTCCATAGTAGAATTTTGAAATTTACGAATAGATGTCATAGTTATTTGTTCTCTTTTAATTTTTCCATCTTTATATTCTTCTAAAAAGAAACCAATTAAACCCTCTAATAAATTTTTAGCACTATTATTCCAAAAGGGATCTTTGCCTTGTGTTTTATCATAGGTAATCATAGATGCCAAAGAAGTTATTAATCTATTAGTTTCTGCATAACTAGATATTGATTTATTTTGATATTCTAGTTTTAAATCATTATCTAAAGTATCTTTCATTAATTTGTCATACTTAATATAATTTTCATATTCACAAACAATAGGCTCTAATATATTAATATGATTAGAAAGTTCTGGATGTCTAAAATCTATTGTTAAAACTTTATATCCCTTATCATTTAACATTTTAGATGTAGTATGATAAATTTCTCCTTTAGGATCTGTTACAAATATACTTCTCTTAACTTTAGCATTTGCAATAAAACTAATCATAGGAATAACTGCTGTTACACTTTTACCAGAACCACTTGATCCTAAATAAACATAATGAGGAGTTTCTTTATCAAACCAAACATGAGATATATTTTTATCATAATAAACTGGGAAACCAACTTCATTAATATTGCTGATTTTTTCTTTTGTAAAATTCTTATTTATTTCACTAAATGTAGAAAATCTAGCTGAACCATACTCATTATTATTTTTAATTTTATGTTTTGAAATAATTGGTTCTATATAAATAAAACATATTATAAAAATTATTAGTATAGTAAGTAAGATAATAAGGGATAAACTCATAGTCTATCCCTCACTAAATTACTTCTATAAATCATAATCCTCCATGTCATCTAATTCTTTTTCTGGATCATAATATAAATCTTCAAACATATTAATATCTATTTTAGATAAATCTAAATAAATTTCTTTATTACCATAATATTGTTTTAATTTTAAAATCGAATCATTCTTAAAACTAAATTCTTTAGATGAATTTAGAATTGATTGCAAATCATCAAATTTTTCTTCTATGTTATTCATATTCATAATCAACCTCTGATTCTTTCTGTAAAACTTCTTTTTTAGCAAGTTCTAATCCATGACTTAAAGTAGGACTATTAAAAACTTGCTCCCTAGTTAGTTCTAAGGCATTTAATGTTTCATCTATATCAAGAGTATAACTATATTCGTGATTTTCAAGTTCACTAATAAACATATCTTTAATATAACCCTCACCAGTTTTATCAGCATTAATTAAATCATTATGTTCTTTTCTTATTTCCGACCACATTTTATTATAGTCATCAATATCTATCTTTTTTATAAAACAACCCATACCCATATCATAAATTTTATCAGTATCAGTTGATTTTAAACCTAATTTTTTCATTCCTTCATATAACTGTTCTTGAGAAAAAGCAAATATCATTGGAAAGTTATTTACTCTTTGTTGATGTTTTTCTTTTATTTCATCATATTTATTTTTCATTAATTATCATCCTCCTTATTTGTTTCTGATATTCTTTTTAAAGCAATATCGTAATATTTTTTATTAATTTCAAATCCTATAAATTTTCTGTTTTCTAAAATACTAGCAACTGCTGTTGTACCACTACCAATAAAACAGTCTAAAACAACATCATTTTCTTTAGAACTATTTCTTATTAATCTTCTAATTAATGGAAGTGGCTTTATTGTAGGATGCCCATACTTTTGCTTATCCTTAATATTAAGCGTAGATAAATATATTGTTTTAGCATCTTCGTAATTTTTAGGCTGACAAAATCCTTTTTTTCTAAAATATAAACAGTATTCTTTATCTCCTAAATACTTATTACTATAAAGGGGCATAGGATTCGTTTTACCCCAGATAATAATTTCTAGTTTGCAATCAAGTTGTTCAATAAAATATTTAATATAAAGTGGTATTTGTCTACCATTGCACCATATATAAATATTTATGTTTTTCATAACCCTTATTAATTCATCTAAAATTGATACATCAAATCCATTAGTCAAATTATTATCTATTAATTCTTTTTCTAAATTTTTAACATCCTTAGCAACTCTTGAATTACCTTGTTTACCACCTTTAGTACAAATATCGTAAGGTGGATCAATTATTACTAAATCAACAGAATTGTCAGGTATTTTTTTAATACCTAAAAGACAATCTTCATTGTATATTTTATTTGTTTCCAATAGAAGATTTCCTTTCATATAAAAAGGTAGGAAATATATCCCACCTTAATCTAAGTAAATAATTATAATCAACATTAAATGCTTTACTTAATCTATATAAAAAAACACCACTAATATTTTCTATTTTATCATTTTCTATATTACTTAATGTTGATATAGAAATGTTAGTCATATTAGATAGTGTTTCTAAAGTTAAATTATTTTTTATTCTTTCTTGCTTTAATATTTTTCCTATTTTATTCAATAACATTCCTCCTTTGCTTAATTTATTGTATAAAAAAACAGATCGCTATAAATTGATCTGCTCGATTAATTGTAATTTAATTAAAACTAATAATTATATATAATTTATGATTCTTTTTCTTCGCATATATTTTGCCATTAAGTTGATTCGTAAATTCTTTTACGATTGCTAACCCAAGTCCAGTATTTCCTTTGGTTCTTGAAATGTCAATTGTATAAAATTCTTCAAACATTCTCTCTATATCTAAATCAGAATATAATAAATCATTTGAAAAAATAATTTCAATTTTATTTTTTGACTTTAATTCAATATTTAAATCACTTTTGCTATGTTTATAAGCATTTCTTATTAAATTATCAAAAATTCTACTTAACATTATTTTATTTGAATTAATATATACTTTTCTATTATCAGTCTCAAAATTAATAATTCTATTATCATTTGAAAAATCTTCATAATGATTAGATATAGAATTTTCTAGCAGTGCGACTAAATTAATCTTACTAACTTCGATAAATTTATTATTTGAAATAATTTTAGAAAATTCAAAGAAAGAATCAACAAGTTCTGATAATCGTTTTAATCTTTCTTCAATTATTTTCAAGTTCTTTATTTTTGTTTTTTCATCTAAATCAGATTTTAAAGTCATATCAATATAACCAAGAGCTGAAGTTAATGGTGTTCTTAAATCATGGGATATATTAGTCATCATTTTTTGAAGATTATTATTCTTTCTTTCATAATCAATTCTTATATCATTGTAACTTTTTAATGAATTATTAATTGAGTCAATCAAATGACACAAATCTCTATCAGAAAAATTAGTTGTTAGAATCGTATTACTTTTATCTTTTAACTTTTGATTTAGGTCTTTATTAAATTTTTTTATTCCTTTTTTTAATAAAAACAAATAAAAAATAGTAATGAGTAAAAATATAACTAATAAAATTATAATTATATCTTTCATTACTATTCCTCCTTAAATCTCTCTCTTTTTAAAATAAGAATAACCAATTATTGTTGTTATGATAAATACAATAGTCCATAAACTTAATGTTTGCATTATATAAGTATTCGTTGGATTAAGGCATAATTTACCAAGAGCTGTTTCAAATTCATAATTATAAATCCATTTTGGCAAATTAAATGTATTCATAAATCCAAGTATCAATTGAAATAGCATAAGTAGTGGGATGGATATTCCATTATAAATTGATGTCTTTCTCACAATAACTGCAATCGTTATAAGTACACTTATTATAGCATATAAAAGTGGTAATTGTCGAATTGTTAGTAAAGTTATATTAGAAAGTGATGATACAAAGTTATTACCATTCATAAATAAATTAGAAAAATA
>ERZ827168.1427-NODE-1427-length-32810-cov-61.810716_pt1 | contig 32810 bp, 38 predicted proteins | sample MGYA00519868_ERZ827168 | MGnify/ENA primary metagenome ERZ827168 (study PRJEB31778, sample SAMEA3449271) | human gut metagenome | biome: human gut; feature: human-associated habitat; material: faeces | place: United Kingdom | collected 2010/2012 ...
TAAATTCATTTTGAGGTTTTGTCAACTTTTCAAAATTGCCAGAGCAATCTGCTTTGTCTGAAAATAAATATCCCACTATACCAGAACCTAAATCATGTGCCTTTATCGTTACATCTCTTTGTTTAACCCATTTATTCTGGTCTCCAGAAATATTTACATTATCAATTATTGGCTTTACCGTATCTATTTTTATTCTTTTACCAGCACTCCTATATGATTTATCCACTGAATTAGCTTGAACATAAAATACATCATTAATTACTCCACCTTTTTCACTTAAAAGATTTTTTAAATCAAACTTTCTTTTATCCCAAATAGTATTTGGATTTAAATCAGTTGTCCATGTATATATTAAAGAATCATCTACTGAGTTATCACTTTTTACCGCAGATAATTCTTCACTTTCTTTATACCATTTATCAGAGGTTTTATCATTTTCACGCACAATTTTAATTTCATAGTTACCAGCAATTTCTGCATTACATTCTTCATTTTTATTTTTATCATCAAGAGTTGCTTTCCCATCAACAATATTTATCGTATAACAATTCATTATTTTTGAATCAATTGGGCTATAAATATTTAACGATGAATTATCCGTTTTTATATAGCCTTCATCTATTAATGTCTGTACATAAAAAAAGGTGTTTTCAGTATCTTGATAGTACTTTTCAGCTGCAAGTTCTATCTCAGTTTTAAGATTTTTATATTGTCTATCTAATATAGTTTTTCTTATTGAACTAATAGAAAATAATCCTATTGTTATAATTATACCTAATAGTACTATTACACTAAGAAGTTCCATTAAAGTAAATCCTTTTTTATTTTTCATAACTCACCTACTATATAAAGTTTATCACATTTATTTTATTTTGCAATAAAAAATGACAACTTAATTGTCATTTTTTAATACTCTTTTTTCTTCTTTTTCTCTTACAATTTTTTCAATATATACATAAATCATTCTAAGTTCTAAATAATTCAATTTACAAAGCACATCTAATATTTGAGAAATATTTTTTGTAATTAATGCACTTTTCATCATATTAATTATATCTTCATCTTTTACATATTTAAAAAATATATTATAAAACTTATTCATCATTAGTTTATCTTCAATATTATTAATAAAAAAATCATCTAAAAGTAAATTGTCATCTTTAGTTAAAACTTTAAATCTAAACTTCTTATCATTTATTACATACAATTTTCCATTTAAGAAACTGTTCGGTAAAAGATTATTTTGAATAATCATATTCATAAGCTCATCATATGTATATTCTTTAGTAAATGAATCAATTATTTCAATGTTTGAAAAGTTCATATTACTTTTAAGTAATATGTTTATATCAATTGGCATAAATTCTTTTGGCCTTGCCTCGACAACTAAATAATAAATATTTTTATCCATAATACATCACTCCATTTTTTTGGATAAGATAGTATTTTATCATGATATTTATTTTGTTGTCAATTAGATTGACATAATTTCTCTTTTAAGTTTATTTTTTTTATTTTCAATAGCCACCCTTTCGGTTACAAATATTAAAAGTATTGCATTTAATGTATAACTTCCTCCATAAGATAAAAATGGAAGTGGTACACCAGTAAGTGGTATCAGTGCAAGAAGACCAAATAAGTTTATAAATATATGTAATGTAAAATACCAAAATGTTCCGTAAGCTAAAATACTTGTTCTTAAATTATCACTTCTTTTAGCAATTTTAAATATCTTATATAAAATAACCCCATAAAGTAATATTGTTAATGCTCCGACTATTGAGCCTAGTTCTTCACAAATAATTGGGAATATCATATCTGTATGACTTTCTGGTAAATATAAATATTTTTGTGAACTTTGGCCAAGACCTACTCCAAAAAGGCCACCATTTGATATAGCAATTAATGCATTACAAACTTGATAACCACTTTCCTCTTGATAACGAGTACAAGGTTCTTTAAAATTAAGTCTTGAAAGTTTATTACTAGATAAAATATTTCCACCTTTATATAAAAGTGCTAAAGCTAAAACAATAATTCCAATTACAAAAATTTTTATAATTTTTAAAATATTTTTCTTAATCATTGGTACAGATAAAAAAGTTAAAATTGCAATTGCTCCAATAATTGCAGCGCTTCCCCAGTCTGGTTGTAAAAGTGTAAGAAGCATATAAATTCCCGCAAGTAGTAAGGGAATAAAATATAACGATAAGTTTTTAGTATTTCTTTTCGATAAATTATTATAAAATACTGCCATAAAAAGTATTAATGCAGATTTTGCAAATTCACTTGGTTGAAGATTAAAAGGTCCTATTGCAATCCAACTTTGAGCATTACCAGCAATTTTACCTTTAACAAGAACATACATAAGAAGAACTAAAACAAAAAGTGAATATAAATATACTAAGAATTTATATCTATTTGTTGGAAAAAGTGTTACAAAAAAACCAAAGATAAAACCCACTACTAAAACTAAAAGTTGTCTTATAAAAAAATGATTTGGAGCAACATAATATCTAAGTATAGTCGAGGCACTCGAAGCAGAATAAATCATTACAAGACCAAAAATACACATAAGTGTAACCAAAAACAAAAGTAATTTATCTATTTTTCTTAAATCATCTTTCATATTATTATGATACCATTTTTTTTCTAATAAGTAAATTGTAAAAATTTTTAATATTTAATCACAAAATAAAAAATTATGTATATTTTATAATAGATACATAAAGGAGGTTATTAAAATGTATTACTACGGAAATAATGGCTATTACCCTGCTTATGGTCAAACTCAAACTCCTTGCTGTGGTGGCACTTACGGTGGATATACAACTGGTTATGGAATTGGTGGTGCTATTTGGATAGTACTTTTTATACTACTTGTAATAATCATTGGAGCTTGGGGATTTGGTAATCAAGGCCCAAATAATTAAGGGAAAGGGAAACCTTTCTTTTTTTATTTGCGTTATTACCTTTTTTTTGGTAAAATATACATTGCAAAGGGGATGCTAACATGAAAATACCTAATCTAAATATTTTAGATGAAAAAAATAAAATTTTAAGAACAATTTCTAAAGAGGTAGTCTTCCCTCTTTCAAGCAAAGATGAAAAATTAATATTTGATGCAATTAAATATTTAGAGTTATCTCAAGATGATAAAATTGCTGAAAAATATGATTTAAGAGCCGGGATGGGACTTGCTTTTGTACAACTTGGAGTTCCAAAAAGAATATTTGTTATTGCTAATAAAAATGAAGATGATTCTTTCGAAGAACATATTGTAATTAATCCAGTTATTAAATCAGCTTCCGAAGAACTTGTATATGTTGGTGAGGGCGAAGGTTGTTTATCTATAAATAGACCTACAACAGGAATTGTTCCAAGACATGCAAGAGTAAATGTTGAATATCAAGATATAAAAGGTAATAAACAAACTATTAGAGTTCGCGAAGATATTGCGGTTGCCTTTCAACATGAAATAGACCATTTAAATGGTATTTTATTCGTAGATAAAATTGATAAAAAAGATCCATTCAAAGGAAAAGATCAAATGCGTGAAATTTGATCTTTTTTTATTTAATAACCTTTATTTTTATAATAATCGTATAACTGTTTAAATCTATTAAAGTGAACTACCTCTCTTTGTCTTAAAAAAAGTAGTGGTCCAATAATATCTTCATCATTTGTTTGATTTATTAATCCTTCATAAGTTGCTCTTGCTTTTTCCTCTGCGGCCATATCTTCGGATATATTGGCAAGAATATCGCCAGTTACTGCAAAGTATGCACATGTAAATGGATTTCCTGTAGCATCAACTGGAAATATACCTACTCCATGTTCTGTATAATAACTTCCAAGTCCTGCTTTTTCAAGTTCATCAATTGTCGCATTTTTTGTAAGCTGATGAACCATTGTACATATCATTTCAACATGACCAAGTTCCTCAGTGGCAATATCATTTAAAAGTGCTCTTCCCTTATCATCAGGCATTGTAAACTTTTGTGAAAAATATCTCATTGCTGCACTAAGTTCACCATTAGGACCTCCAAATTGAGTAATTAAATATTTTGCCATTTTTAAATCTTTTTTGGTAATATTTATTGGATAAGCAAGTTTTTTATCATATTTAAACATATTTTCCATCCTCACTTTCCCAAGGCCATGAGCCATTTACCCATTTAAATGAATTATAATTATTTCCTTTGGTATAACAAAGTGGTCCATATTTTGATTCATATTCTTTAGAACATTTTTCAAGCTTTTCACACCACATTTTATATTTTGCAAATAAATTTTCATCATTTGGATTTAAATCAAGTGCTAAAACATAATCATTTATCGCAAAAGATGCTTCCATTACTTTAAATAAATCTTTATCTTTTTCTGTTTTAAGTTTTGGTATTAAATAAGTATAATTTTTATAAGGTGTATATTCATTTGGAAACATATTTCCCTTTAAGAAACCTTCATCTTTTTCTTCATATTTTTTACTAAAATCTAAACCAGGAAAATTATAAAGCATATCATTATAGCCATTAAAATAGCTATCACTATCAAATAACATTTCTTTTCTCCCTTCATACATAAATTATGTAACTTAGGAAAATTGCATTAGTTTTTTAGCCTATAAAAAAGAAACCCAATGTTAAAAAGGTTTCCATTCATTTACAATCGGAATAATTTATATCCCGCACCATCCGAGAGCGGTTAACATTTCGCGAATGGAATAATTTATATCCCGCACCATCCAAAAGCGGTTAACATTTTCTTGCATTTTTCTTAAATGCAATTATATCTTACCATATTGTTTGTTTTTTTTCAAGTATGTACAATAATAATATATGCAAAATTAGATTAATTATTATTATATAACTCATTAAGCATAATTCTTTTAATTTTATCTATATCAGGAAAAAACAAATTTTTACCATATTTTTTTAGTGACATTAAATATTTAAAATTCATTAATATTTCTTCTTTTAAATTTTCAACAACTTTAACCGGCTTGCCATTAACAACGTGTGCATGATCAATATATTTTTCCAATGTAGGAAAAGCATTTTGTAATAAAACAACATTTTCTTTTCCAGCAACCTCACATATCATAATACTTTTGCATTGCCCATATTTTTTTATTTTTCTATCAATAATTGGTTTATATTTTGATATTTTACTACTTAATGGTATAAACCATAAAATATCTCTATCTTTAATAGTAAAATATGTTGGTCTAGCATGTCCATTTTCATGATTAATCATTAAGCCATTATCATTAATTTTATCAAAGAATTCATCTTTAATGTGATATATACCACCAGTTTCAATTTTCATCTTGTTATCACCTCGTAGAATCATTTTAACATATTGTTTAATTTTTTCAAATACTAAAACTTACTTTTTTAGACCTTTCATAACTTCTTGAAATATTGCTACTGCTTTTTTCTTTCTAAGTTCTTCGGTTATTTCTTTAACAATATAATTATCATTTATTATTTCATAAGTTCCAAATATAACATTTAACATTTTATACTCATTATAAGTATTATCTGTATAAAAAATATACTTGTAATCATCATCAACATAGGTAAAAAGTATAAAATATTTTTTACCATCAATTTCAATTATATCTTTCATTTTACTCCTTTAAAATTCAAAAAAAGTGAATTAAATCACTTTTATCTGTATAAACTTTTAACTTGCTCTTCAATTTGATCATTAACTGTTGTGCTATCAAATGTATGAGAATCTATTCCATAATCTTCTGCTTGATTACCATAAATTGTACAAAAATTATAATTTTCTCCAGAAGTAGCTACTGTTTGGCCATTTTCAACTGTATACCATAAACAAGTATTAGGATCATATTTATAGCCATCAGGAATAATTCTAACATTTTGTTGTTTAGTATGTTTTTCAACTTCATTAATACTATGTTCAATAACTTTATCCCCGTAGATAAATGCAAATGGACACTTACTAGTTAAATGATTACTGTTTGAATGAGAATAAAGTGTTACCCCTAAAGTCATTGCTAATGTAGCCGCCATAACACCAAATGTTATTTCTTTTTTTGTTTTGTTATCAATTTTCATTTAAATTTCCCCCTAAGTGCTATAATTGTAGCATATTTTTTTATAACTGTCAAATTTGTGTAAATCTATTTCTTTTTATAAGCCCTTATGACATCTTTAGAAATATCTTCGATAGAGCGAACTACTCCGTTTTCAAAGCAATCAATCTGAATATAATTAAATATTTTTGCAAGTTCAAGGTAAGCTCTTTGACTTTTCTTTAAGTATTCTTCATCCATTTCATTTTGATCAAGGGCCTCAGGTCTATTTGCTCTAAGTGCTCTTGCACCCTCGACTGGCATATATAAAAATATTACTTTATCTGCTTTAGGAAGACCTAAAAGATCAAACTCTAAAGTTGCATTAAAATTGTAAAGTGCAAATCTTTTTTCTTTATCATCCTCTTTACCTGCTTGATGAGCCATATTTGAATATACATATCTATCTAGTATTACTGTATAGCCTTCATTTAATTTTTTTTGAATAATAGGAAGGTTGTAAAGTCTATCTGCCGCATAATAAAGTGAGGATACTTTTGGATCTACATTTGGTGCTCCCTCAGGGAAATAACCCTCAGAAATATAACTTTTACCTAAAAATGGACCACCAATAATTTTACCGGTTGGGCTATCATAATTTGGAAAAGACATAGTAAATACCTTTGTATTATTTTCTTTTAAATACTTTACAAGTAGTTTTGTTTGAGTTTCTTTTCCAGAACAATCAGTTCCTTCGATAACAATTAATTTACCTTTCATTTTTCCTTTTCCTTCTTTAAAATTAGTTTTAATCTTCCACAAGATTCTTTACCTTCTCCACAATAATGTTTTGTTACACAATCTGGTCCTAAATTTTCTGAATAGTAAGTTGAAACTTCATTTACTAGTTGATGCATTTTAGTAATATTTTCTCTAATACACCATTGTGCTTTTGTACATTCTCTTAATCTACAAATCCATCTAAATGCTTCGCCATCAAAATTAATTATTACATTTACTTTATTTCCACTTAATGTAAAATAAACTAAATCTTCATCCCTTATTCCGAAAGACTTAAATTCATCCTTTACTAAAATGTTTTTTTCGTAAATTTCATTATAGAAATCATTAAATTCACTATTTTGAATTTTTGGTGGTACCTCGTATTTACTTAAATCCACTAAAGGAGCAAAATCAGGTATTGATAATGAAAGTCTACGATGACGAGTATAATGGGTTAATATTGCAAAAGGTATTGCTGATTGAAATCTAAAATTGACCTGTCTTAAATCTTCATTATTAACTTCACTGAAAAGTGCCTTCATAAGTCTATGTTTTAACTCATCATTATTTTTAAGCTCATTTTCATAAATTTGTGTTGCTTCATTTACATCTTTGCCAAACATTCTAGAAATAGCATTTACAAAGATTGTTTTATCAATATCATTTGTATGAGATATTAAAATTGGACTTTCAACGCAATCATAGTTTTTTTGCACTCCAATTTTAGATAATAAATCATAAGCTTCACTATTTAGTTTTTCATTTTCTTTTACTTGTAAAGTTTCAATGTATGGAGCTCTAACATTTGATATTTCCTTTAATTTTTCGCCAAGTTCTCTTAACTCTGCAATATTTGCATATTTTGTTTTTGTAAGATTAGTAATCATTCTATTTAAGCTTGTACCATCAAGTCCCATTATAATTTCTGAATGATATGAATATGGTAAAATAAAACGAGCATCTTCTTTAGGAATACCACCTTTTTCTAAAACAGAATAATTTTCAAATAATGACTTCATATAATTTGTATATTTTTCTTTTAACAAATTATTATTTGGTGATAAACTTCCATCTTCCAAGTGAAAATCTGGGACATAAAAACCAACATTTGAAAAATCAACTTCTCTTCGAGATTTAATTGTAAATGATGAGTACCTTTCCTCAATAATAGTTTGTTCTACCAATGGGCTTACACCAGATAAAGCAAAAACCATATAATCGTGGTCGATAGTGGATGTATGCCCCATACCAATTACTCTTTTTACAAATTTTAATGCTTTTTCTGGTTCATTCATTGAATAAACTGCATCAAATACACTACCTGGCATTCTAGATAATTTCCCAGCTGCGGCACATATTTGAATTTGATTTTCAATATATTTTTGATCACTATTTCCTAATAACTTAACTTCCATATTACCTCCTTAATACCATAATGGATATTTATCTGTTATTTTTTTAACTTTTAATTTTAATTCATTTAAAATATTTTCATCATTATAATTTTTTAAAGCCTTTGAAATTATTAAACCAATTTCTTTAAAATCATCAGTATTTAAGCCTCTTGTTGTAAGAGCGGCACTACCTAGTCTTATTCCACTTGTTATACCTGCTTTTTCAGTATCACCAGGAACCATATTTTTATTAACTGTTATATTTATTTTTTCTAAAATATCCTCAGCCATTTTACCAGTCACACCTATACTTTTAACATTTAAAAGAAACATATGATTATCAGTGCCACCAGATACTATTTTAAAACCTTCCTCTTTTAAAGTATCACTTAATACCTTGGCATTATTTATAACATTTTTTGCATAACTTTTAAATTCATCACTCATTGCTTCATAAAAACACTCACATTTCGCAGCAATTACATGTTCCAAAGGACCTCCTTGAATACCAGGAAAAATGGTTTTATTTACTTTTTTAATTATTTCTTCATCATTAGTAAGAATTATTCCCCCTCTTGGTCCTCTTAAAGTTTTATGAGTAGTTGATGTAACAACATCTGCATAAGGAAATGGTGATGGATGAACACCTGCAGCAACAAGTCCGGCAATATGTGCCATATCAACCATAAGATAGGCTCCTACTTTATCAGCAATTTCTCTAAAGCGTTTAAAATCAATTATTCTAGAATATGCTGAAGCTCCTGCAATAATAAGTTTTGGTTTTTCTTCTAAAGCAATTTTTTCTATTTCTTCATAATTAAGCATTTCTGTTTTTTCATCTAAATAATAAAATACTGCATTATAATCCATACCAGAAAAAGATGTTTTAAATCCATGAGATAAATGACCTCCATTATTTAAATCCATAGAAAGAATTTTATCACCATATGAAAGTAAACTTCGAAGTACTGCCATATTTGCACTTGATCCAGAGTGTGGTTGAACATTTGCATACTTACAGTTAAATAACTTGCATGCATACTCTATTGCTTTACTTTCTATAATATCTATATATTTACAACCACCATAATATCTTTTACCAGGATATCCTTCAGCATATTTATTAGTTAAAATACTTCCTTGTAATTTTAAAATGTCATTTGAAACATAGTTTTCTGAAGCAATTAGTTCTAAACATCTTTCTTGTCTTTCTCTTTCTTTTGCTAAAGCATCTATAATTATTTTATCCATTAAATCATCCTTTCTATTTGTTTTTATTTAAATAATCCTCAACTATATGTATTCTTAATTTATTTTTTTCTTTTGAACTTGATAAAAGATGAATATAATATTCTTTTATATTTTGTACTTGATATCCACATTCCAATAACTGCGGTTTGTATTCTAAATTTTCAATACTTCCTTTGCATACACATTCAACAAGTTCTTCTACTATATACCACCCATTATATTTTGATTTCAAATTATAATTATTTTTTAATCTCGTAATCCCTCATCAGTTACTGCAATATCTAAATCATTTGCTTTATCATAAATATCTCTTAATACTAAAGCACCCGAAGATAAAACCCAAAATTCATTTTTGCTTATTTTTAATGTGTTCAATAATTCTAACAATTGTTTTTTATTTATTTTTTACCTATTTCTGCATTTCATAAGCTTTTACTAAATTTTCAATTATCATTGCAATCGTCATTGGTCCTACTCCTCCAGGATTTGGAGTTATATATAAACATTTATCTTTAACACTTTCAAAGTCTATATCACCAACAATTTTTCCATCAATTACACTTATTCCAACATCTATTAAAATAGCATCATCTTTTATCATATCACTTGTAATTAATTTAGGATGTCCTACTGCACTAATTATAATATCTGCATTTTTTGTATATTTTTTTAAATTCTTAGTTTGTGAATGGCATATACTTACAGTAGCATTATTATTAAGAAGTTCAAATATCAAAGGTTTTCCCACTATATCACCCCTACCTATTACACATACATCTTTTGAGGCAATTTTAATATTATAATATTTAAGTAGTTTAATTATCCCTTTTGAAGTGCAAGGAAAAAGTCCATCTTCATTATGCATAAGTTTATATAAATTATCCTTTGTAAAACCATCAATATCCTTTAAAGGATTAATCATTCCACTTACTTTTGCAAAATCAATCTGTTTAGGTACTGGACTTTGTAAAATTATTCCAGTTATGTCAGGTGCATCATTTAATTTTTCAATTAAATCAATAACTTCTTTTTCTTTAGTTTTTTCATCCATTTCATAAAGTAAAGTTTTAATACCTACTTTTTCACAATATTTAATTTTATTGTTAATATAAATTTTACTAGGTTCATCACTCCCTACATAAATAATTGCAAGAGTTATTTTTATATTTTCCTCTTTAATTTTATTTTCATAATACTCAAGTAATTCATTTCTAACTTTTTTTCCATCTAAAATCATCGTTTACCTCCATTAATTATTATAAATTATTTTTCTATTATTGGGTAGTTTTTAGACACTAACTTTACACAAAAAAATCACTAAATGATTAGTGAAAATTTATTTAAAAATTAAATAAGTCATAAAGCCAATAAATATTAAAAGCAAAATACTACCATTAACTTTATCTTTCTTATTATAAATATCAGGAATGCCTACCATCATAGCACTTAAAAATCCTCCGATTAAACCTCCTATATGGCATGCTACATCAATACCTGGAACAGCAAAACCAATAATAAGGTTAAGTATAATAACTGGAATTATTCTTGTTTTTAAAGCCTCAGACAAATATAATCTAAAATGAAATCCAAAATATAAAAGTGCTCCAAGAAGTCCAAAAATTGCTCCACTTGCACCAATACTTATACCATCATTAAATAAAGCACTTAAAAGTCCTCCGGTAATCATACTTATAAAATAAATAGTTAAAAATCTTTTCTTATCTAAATTATTTTCTACTTGACTACCTATAACATATAAACAGTACATATTTGATATTAAATGAATTATACTTCCATGTAAAAATCCATAAGTTATTAATCTATAAACCTGACCATGTTTAAGTAGTTCAATATTATTTGCTCCAAGTATTAAAAGATTCATATTATTTAAGCCCATTAAAACAGTAACAATATACATTAATATACATATAGCTATTATAATATAAGTTATTAATATCTTTTTACGAGAAAATATTTTCTCATATTTTTTGTTATCTATTTCTGTCTTTTTATTAATATCATTTGTAACATTCAATAATAAATCTAAACTATTTTTACTTTGATATAAATCATTTTTCATATTTGGAAATACTTCATTTATTTCTTTATTTTTCTTAATTTCATCAATATCTTTTACAAAAACATTATCAATATTTTTTTCACTTTCAACTTTAACTCTATCTGATACATTTAAATTAATATTTAAAGTGTTTACTTTAAATGATAAAGTTTTTTTCTTTATTTGCCCCATTATATTTTTTATTTTAAATTCATCATATTTATATTGTTCTTCGTTATGAATATAGTTACTATTAATTCTTATTATTCTATAAGGACCATCAATATTTTCAAGCCAAATTTCGTCTTTTACACCTTGAACATATATTGGTGCATAGCCTTCCTTAGTAACAAAATAATGTACTAAACTCATAAGTATTTCATCTTGTTTTCTAACATTTACTTTTTCCATTACTACTCCTTTACTTTAAATTATCTATAAAATCTTTAAATTCTTTAGGTAGTTCACACTCAAAATGTAATCTTTCCCCACTTATTGGATGAATAAAATCTATTTCTTTAGAATGTAAAAACTGTCCAAATTCAGTTGCTTTCCTATTATTATACACAGGATCATTATAAACTGGGTATCCCATATATGCCATATGTACTCTAATTTGATGAGTTCTACCTGTTTCTAAATTCAATGATAATAATGTATAATCATTATATCTTTTTAACACTGTAAAATGAGTTATTGCTTTTTTACCATCTTCGCTTGCACATACTCTATCAAACTTTGTTTCATCTTTTTTAAGGGGAACATCCACAGTTCCTTTATTGTAGGGAACAACTCCACAAACAAGTGCATAATATGTTCTTTTAACTTCATGATTTTTAAACATTTCTGATAAAAGTTCATGACACTTATTATTTTTAGCCACTACCATAAGTCCTGAAGTATCTTTATCAAGTCTATGAACAATACCAGGTCTTACATCATCGACACTACTTAAATTATTTGTATAATTTAAAAGACCATTTACTAAAGTATTATCATAATTACCCGCTCCTGGATGTACTACAAGTCCACTTGGTTTATTAATAATCATTAAATCATCATCTTCATAAACAATATTAAGCTGCATTTTAACAGGTTTAATATCACTTTCTTTTTTTAAAGTATCATTAATTTCTATTTCATCATTCAAACATACTTTATAACTTGCTTTAACTTCTTTACCATTTACTAAAATACACTTATCATTAATTAATTTTTCAATATAACTTCTTGAATATTCAGTATTTTCACTTAAATATTTATCAATTCTTATATTATCTTCATTTACTACTATTTTCATTATCTTCCCCTAAATAAATACTATATAAAAGCATTAATATTCCTATACATATAAAACTATCTGCTAAATTAAATACTGGATAATTATAATTAAAAATATAAAAATCTATAAAATCAATTACATATCCATGAATTATTCTATCAATTAAATTACCTAAAAGGCCTCCGAATATCAAAGAAAAAGCTATAATATTTCTTTTATTTTCTTTAAACTTTTTCATATAAAAATATAAAAATATTAAAATGAGTATACTAAAAAATACTATTAACCATCTTTTACCAGTTAACATACTAAAGCTAATACCATCATTATATACTTTTGTAATATATAAAAACTTGTCAAATATAGTTATACTTTTTCCTAATGATAAAACATTATCAAGAATAATTTTACTTGCCTCATCAATTAATAAAAACATAATACTAAAAATTATAATTTTTCTTTTCATACTAATTATTATAAACAATTTTTCAAACTTTAACAAGTATTACATCTTTACCAACTTTAACAATATCCTCATAAGTAAAAGATATCTCATTATTAACAAGAGGTTTTCTAAATATTTTTTTACTTTCTGCGACAAAAGATATGATTTTTCCATCACTAGATATTTGTGCATCAACTATATGTCCATAATTTAATCCAGTTTCAATTGATATAATTTCTTTTTCTTGTAAATCTGATAAAAAAATATTACTCATAATAATTAATATGTAATTAATCAAAAGATATTACATACCAGCAAACCTATTATTAATGAGAATAACACTTAAAATAATAAATAAGTAAAATAAAATTAGTACTCCATAATTTTCAATTAATCTTTTTAACATATCACTACCTCGTTTCAATATTAGTTTATTACAAATATTTGTTTGTGTCAATACAAAATTTAAACATTTGTTTGACATTTTACATTTTATATTGTAAAATAAAATTATAGAAGGAGGAAACACATGGAAAAACTTACTAATAAACAAATTATTATATTAGATTTTATCAAAAAGTATACGGCAAAAAATGGGTATAGTCCCACTATAAGAGAGATTTGTGAAGGAGTACATTTATCAAGTCCAGCTACAGTATTTGTTCACATTAAAAATCTAGAAACAAAAGGATATATTACTTCAACAAATAACAAATTTAGAACTATTTCATTACTCGTTGATAATGAGTATGATGAAAAAAATGAGGATGTTGTTAAAGTACCACTTCTTGGAAAGGTAACTGCTGGCTCACCTATTACAGCTATTGAAACACCAAATGAATTTTTTGACTTACCAGCAAGTCTAGTTCCAAAAAATGAAGAAGTATTTACATTACATGTATCCGGAGAAAGTATGATTAATGCAGGTATTTTTGATGATGACTATGTTATTATCAAAAGATGTAATAATGCTCATAATGGTGATATTGTTGTAGCAATGACCCTAGAAAATGAAGTTACTTTAAAAAGATTTTATAAAGAAAATGGTCATATTAGACTACAACCAGAAAATGATACAATGGCACCAATTATACTTCCTGATTGTAAAATACTTGGAACTGCAATTGGGCTTTATAGAAAATTATAATTATTAAAAAAAAAAGAAAAAACATAAAAAATTGTAAGAATCAAAACTTACAATTTTTTTATACTATCATTATTTTCTATATTTAATATAGGATATTTTTCTTTGATAAAGTTTATATCTAATTTTGATATTATTTCTAAAAATAAATCATCAACATTAACACTTTTTCCACGATAAACTCTATAATTGCTGTTTAATAAATCTAAATCATTTTTTTCTCTTTCTTCATAACATTTTAAAAGCATATCACTCATTTTAAAACCTAAAGATGATATATAATCTCTAAGTAAAATATTTGCATTATATCTACAGTTAATCTCAATATATAAAGCATTACTATTTTCTTCATAATAACCAGGTAAATTATCTATTATTATTTTTTCTTTTATTTCTTTAAGTGAACCTTTACCATTTTCAAGCATTATACTTTGATATGCATAATTGCATTTATAAAATGCAGTTTCAAGTAATTCTAAATACTTTTTTTGATAAAATAACTTTCTAATATCATTTTCATTAAATATAATTTCTTTTTTACTGTTAGAACTAGTAAATACACATTCAAAATTATTCGATGTAACATACTCTACAAAATATTTAAATAAAGATAGTTTTTCTTCATCAGTTATATCTAAATTATCAGAAAGCATTTCTTTTATAAGATTATTTATCATTTTATTTTTATTTGGGAAATTATTTTCAATAAAATAAAGCATTACTCTTTCATCAGATAATTCATATCTAGATTGATTTAGAATTTTTTCTTCTTTACTTTTTAAATAATCCTCCACTCCACTTAAGGATAATAACATATTAATTCTATCATAACCAAGTGATTTAATAGTATATAAACTAAGAAGTTCCTCACTACTTACATTTTGATCTAACATTGGTAAAAGTTTATCTATACATTCTTTTATCAAAACAGATTTATATCCACATTTTTGGCATTCATCCATATGAAAACTTCCTTTACATAAAGGACATTTACTTTCTTTACTAATTTGTGAACATAAACTTTTTATACTATCCATATAATTAGTATACCATATTAAAAATATAACTTAAATAAATTTTTGTTATTAATTTAAGATATTTATCTTTTCACATTTTATAAAAAAAACTTAGAAATTTATCTTCCTAAGTTACCTTTTATACTTAAAATAAGTTCATTAAGTTCTTGAATAATTTGATTATAAATATCCTCTTGTTTAATAATAACACTAGCATTTAATAAACTATTTGCATATGATAAAATATCTTCATCATCAATAAAATGTTCATTATAAAGAATCTTTAATAAACTAAAGTATTCTGTAAAACTAGTTTGACTTATTTTATTCTCCAATGCATAACTTTGCATATGTTCAAGTGTTTTAATGGCTTTAACCACTATTTTAACCATATGTAATGGATATTCTTTATTATTCATAGTTTCCCCTATCTATGAATACTTTCTTTTGAGCATCTAATTTGATTTATAAGTTCTTCAAGTCTTTCAGCATTTTCAACAAATATTTTTTCACTACCTAAAAGCACATCTGCGCTTGAAAGAATATTAGCATATTTTAGTATAAAGTAATCATTTAAAATATTTTTTTCATAAAAAGTCACTAATGAATCAACATATTCTTTAAAAGTATTCACATCCAAACGACTTATTAATACATATTTATGCATTTTTTCTAAATACTCGATTATTCCACTTAAATTTTCATTATTCATAATAGTCCCCCTTAACTAGGATGATTATAGCATATTTTTATTATTATGTCAAATTAGTGTAAAGTAAGTACTGATATTTAACTTATTCATCTTCTAAAGATTCTATATTAGAGTTCATTTGTAATAATAATTTAGTTTTTAAATTATTTATTAATTCTTTATTATGATTACAATTACTAATTTCTTCGATCCTATTTAGTAGATAAACTAGTTTTTCCTCTTTAGTTAGTTTATTATTTTGCAAGTTCATTTTCTTCCACCTCAATTCTATTACTCAAAATATTATTAAGTATTACTAAATCATTTGGATTAACTACTATATCATTTTCCTCACTATAATCTACAATATGTTGAATTCTATCATAATATTGTTCACTATTTATTAAATTTTCATTTAGTGCTTTTTTAGATAGCTGAATACACATTTCTACTTTATTTACATTTCTATTTAAATTTCCAAAATCAGTAGAAAAGATAATTTCTATATCATTGTTATCAAACTTTTCTATTTTCCCATTTAAATATTTATCAATATTTTGCATATTAATTTCCCTATACTTATTATAGTTAATTATATAAATTGGAACATTAAAATATTGAGCTGCTAATTTTGTATATTCATCAATGTTATCATCAAAAGTAACAATACAATTAGGCTGAACTCTACCATCAAATTTATTTTTAATAGGACTTCTTCGCATTAATACAATTTCATTATAAGGTGAATGTGCGGTTGTAACATTAATTAAATAATCTAGTGTATTTACTTTGTTGGCACCACTTATTGCCTCAAGTTGGCCTCCTCCATGTAAAGTACCTGCATCTCCTGACATGGTACCTCTTAAGACATCAAATGGTAACTCATTAAATCCATAATATATATGAGCACCTGGTTGATTTACCCCAAATGTTTTAATACAAGAATTTGAAATTACGGTGGTAGATAATGTAGTTGCCCCCTCTTTAGTATTCCAAATTTCAGGATTTTTAATTATTCTACTAGGAATATCTTCAAGCAAAGGATCTGGTGAACCAACAAATATATGATGGACTATTAATTTAAATGGCTTGTCATTAAGTTCAACCACTTTAATATTATTTTCTGATGAAATTTTTTCACCATTCACATTTCGAGAGCATATATCACTATTAACCCCATTTATATAGTATTCTTTATTTCCTTCACCTTTAAATAATTCACTATTATAAAGTTTTTCATATGCATTTCGAAGGGCTGTTTTAATTTGTACAGCATTAATACCAACATTTCCTAACTCCATACAATCATCAAATATTGCTTTTAAATTATTTATATCACGGTTATTATAAACCTCTTTTATTATTTCTAATGCACTAGCTATATCAACAGGTAAATATGACTGTATTTTTTTTAGATACATTTTATCTTTAAAAATGCCATAAACATTATCTAAATCAAATATATCTCCTCGATCAAATGAAAATAAGCATTCAGTAATCGCAGATTGTACATCATCCAAATTATTACTTTCAAGTTTTTCATTTAATATTTTTTTCTTATGAATACTGTAATTTGTTAACTGCTCTATATTTTCTATATTATATTTATTTTTATTAGCTAAAATATCATTTAAATTTTTTATTTGCACTTCATTTAAAATAATATTATTTTTTATTAAATCATCGAAAAGACCCCTACATTTATCAAATGAAAGAATAATATAATTTATATTTTTACCATTAATAAAATTATTATCACTTTTACTTAATAGTGCCAACAAAGTATTAATTTTTTTTACAATTACATCATCATTACTATAATTTATTAATAATGAAACAGCCCCACTATGGTAATAAGTCATAAGTGCTTTTAAAATATTAATATCAAATTTTTCCACAATATTATTAGTCAAAAGACGAAGATCACATTTAATATTATCTTTTTGTAGATTATATCTTTTTATGTTATCCTCAATTTCATTTAAATAACTTTTATTAAAATCAATCTTTTTTAAAATTTCAAAGTCTTTAATTGGTATACCATTACTCATATAATACTTTTCAAATATTGATAAAAATTCATCATAAGATGATATAAAATTAATGTTGGAATCTGGTCGAGATAAAATATTTTCAAAAAAAGTGCAATTTAAGTTTTTCAAATTACCATCACAAATCTGAAGCAAATTTAGAAAAAGATTATTATCAAATAGACCACAACGATTATCATTTTCATCAAAAAAAGCTAATGATATATTAGTATTAGAAAAATATGACAAATTATCTAATACATCTTTATATGTTAATTGTTTATTATAAAATTTTTCTTTAAGTGCATCCGGAGCTTCATTTGGTAAAAAATATTGCTGATGAGCACTTATAAAATCACTGGTAAATGCTTGTGTTTTACTTTCTTTTTCTTTTGCTAAAGAAATTGCAGTTTTTTCAAATAATTCTTCAGTACTATTTATAGTTTCATTTCCTGATAAAATAGTTGTCATATTTTCCATAAATTTATAATAACTACTTTCTCTTTGATAATTAGAAAAAACTTTATTACAATAATTTATTAAATCTATTTTATTAATATTATTTTTATTTATTTGTTCAAGAAAATATTGAGTATAAAAACTTAGTTCGGTATTAAATTGCTTAATACCTAAAGCACTTAAAAGTTCTTCATCGGTGTATAAATAGTTTACAACGCCATCATAATAATTATTTGGCTTGTTTTGCTCTAAAAATTTACACATTTCTTCCATTTTATTTTGATCATTATATATATGATAAAAATTATCCCCTAGAATGGTAGTAACTTTTTCTAAACCATCTAATCCAAGTTTTAAAATAAAATTTTTAGAGTATTCATTTTTATAATTTACATTATCTAATATGATATTTGGATATTTAACTTTACTAAATAACTTAATATTATCTAACAAATCTTTTTCAGTAATTTTCTTTGAATAATATTTTTGTCTAATATCATTTGGAAGTGCACTTACCAGTAAAATATCATCATAATTTTTTATAAATTCCTCAGGAAATAAATTTATATCTATTGTATATGAAGTATCTGTTATAAATCTATTAATACTTTCTTCACATAAATTCTTTCTAATATTTGAAACATCACTTGTTTCTACAATTTTATACATTTTTTCATCAGGCCTATTTAAAAGTAAACTAACATTTTTATAATCATCTTTTGAAAATTTATAAAGTTCAATTAATTTTTTTAAAAAATCATATGAAGATATTTTTCCTAAATCAAGCAAATAAATTTCTTTATTATTCATTAATTTTTTTAATTGATTATCAGTTAAATTAACTAATTGCTCTATTTCTATGTTTGATTTTTTATTTATTTTAGATAAAACAAAACTATCCTTTAAACTATCTAATATGCCCATAACTTCACCTTCGATTATATAAATATATTATCATATATTTATATATACGTCAAAAAAACTACTTAATTTATTGAGTTATTTTATCAAAATAAATTACATCATCACTAGCACTATTAATAAAACCAATATTATTTTCTTTCAAAGTATAAATAACAATTGCACTGTTAAAGGAAACATATTCATTATTATATTCCACTAAATTATTTTCTTTAGCTTTTTTAATAATATTATTAAAATTATAATTATCTAAACTGTTTACTACAAATATGGTACTTGGATTATATTTAAGTTTATCAAATATTTTTTCCATATTGTTATTTACTTTTAAAATATCATAATTAATTGACGATGCTAAATCATTTATTAGATTTTTATAATCACCTACAAAAGTTAAAACACTTACTCTATTATTTTCAAGTTTATTAATTATTTTATTAATTATATTTTTATGATAATCATTTTTTAAATTATTTATTCTTTTAACTTTTTTAGAGTTATCTATAATATTATTTTTAAGTTCTAAAACATTTAATATATCTTCTTTAGTAGCCACTACATTTTTACCACTTTTAAGTAGAGTTAAATCTTTTAAAAGATTTTTTTCTTCTTTACTTTTAATAAGAGCCTCTTTGAAATTACCTAGTTCTATATTATATATTTTTTTAGTTTGTAAACCTTTTAATTTAAGTTCTTTTTCTTTAATAATACCATTTGAATAGTTATATTTTACATATGAAAGAGTGCTATCTAAAAGTTCTATTGCTTTATCTGGATTTTTCTTATTTGGAAAATAAACATTAGCAAGATGAACTAGCACTTCAATATCTTCATCAGAAATATTCACTTTATGAAAAGTTGTATACTCCTCTTTTACACTTTTTAAAATATCAATAGTTTCATTTTCAGTAGGTTCTTTAATGAAAATTGTTTCAAATCTTCTGGCTAAAGCTTTATCTTTAATGAAATATTTTTCATATTCTTCTTTAGTTGTTGCACCAATACATTTAATATTTCCTCTTGCAAGAGTTGGTTTTAAAATATCACCTGCACTTATAGCACCTTCTGCAGCACCAGCATTAACCATTGTATGCATCTCATCAATAAATAAGATTACATTTTCATTACCTTTTATTTGATCTAAAATATTATTAAGTCTTTCTTCAAACTCACCACGATATTTAGTACCTGCAATAAGTGATGACATTGAAAGTGAAACAATTATAAAATCTTTAAACTTAAAAGGAACTTTATTAAGTTTTATTCTTCGAGCAATTTCTTCGACTATAGCACTTTTGCCTACTCCCGCATCTCCAATTAAAAGCGGATTACATTTTTTCTTTCGCATTAAAGTTTCAAGTATTAAATCAATTTCTTTTTCTCTACCAACAACTTTTTCATTAAATGAAGCTGTTTCATTTAAAATTTCACCATATTTAAGACACTTTAAATTACTAATGGATGTATCATTTTTAAAATAATTATAAAGATTATCAACATCAACATCCATATTCATAAGTATTCTAATTGCTACGCCTTCTCCTTCATTTAAAATATTAAAAAATAAACTTTCTTCACTTAAATTTTCAGTTTGAGATATTATTTTTTTTAAAAGAGGTGTATAAATATTAACGTTATTTGGACTTTTCTCTGGTGGTACATATTTATTTAATGTATCTAAAAAAGTATCATAAGTAACATTTAATCTTTTTAAATATTTACTTACTTTGTTATCATATTTTAAAATTGCCAAAAGTAAATGTTCAGTGCTAACATATTCTGACTCCAATCTTTCTCTTTCTTTTTCAGCACTTCTAAATAATCTACATATATTTTCATCATAAATATTTTTCATACACTATAATTATGTTAAACAAAAATATAATTTATTCATATTTATTGCAAGTTTTATTAAAGTAATTTATAATTAATATAGATAGAAAGGAAATCAATTATACATTAAATTGATTAAAAGTTATTATGAACCAGTTAGATAAAATTAATTATTATATTAAACTTTATATTGAAAACTCTAAAAAAGATATGAATGAAAATGAAAGTTTAAATGTACATATTACCCTTTTAAAAGAGGTATTAAGTTATTTAAATGAAGATTATGATATAATTTTTGAAAATAGACTTAAAATTGAATTATTACTCCAAGAAATATTTCAAAATGAAAGTTATATAAATATTTTTATAAATAGACTTTATAGTAAAGATATTAAATCAATAAATGATTTTAAAAATATTTTATATGAACAAATGCAAAATGATTTACAAAAAAGTGCTATTTTAAAAGAAAATATAACAATATATTCAAATTTTTATAATTCTTGTAAAATATTTTTATTATCTTCGAAAAGAAATGCTGCGGTATCCAAAAAAGTTACCGAAGATATAAAGCAAATATTAATTCTTATAAAAAATGAATATCATATATCTGATAAAGATTTAGCAATATATTTTAATGAACTTAATTTCTATAGTCAAAAAATTAAAGCATTTGACGAAAAACAAATTAATTTTATAAATGAATTATATTTAAAAATACCTACAATTGTAAATATGGGTTTTGAGATTATTACCTTCGAAGATATAAATCCAAATAGGAAAAATATTTTAGATTCTTGTGCTGATTATATAAAAGATCAGATAGATAGACTAGATAAAGAAGAAATTATTTCTTTTATAACAGAATATAGTAAAGATTTCGAAGATGAAAAAGAAAAGAGTTATTTATATCAAAAACTAATGGAAATACTTCAAGAGGAACTACTTACTTATTATTCATTTATTTTAGATACAAGTATGTCACGTTCAAATGATGAAAGAAAAATGTTAACCGAAGATTACTTTAAAGTACTTAATATTTATACAAATGTTAGAGATTATTATGAAAAAACATTTAATAAAGAAATTATAATCGAAGATGCTCATCTTCCCTTAAAAGAGGAAAACATCCTTATATACTCTACGTCTAAAGTAAATCCTCTTAATGCAAAAATTATTTCTGATCTAAAGGACATACCCGAAGAATATTATGAGAATATTATTAATCTTATTAATGGATTTAAATATGGAACTTTACCAAATGGAAGTATAAAAATGCTAAAAAATAACAGTAATTTAAAGGATGTTTATGAATTAAAAGGTTATCAAACTAGAATATTATTCAAACAAATTAAAGATAATATCTATTGTATACTTGGTATGTTTAATAAAAAAAGTGATAATGATGTAAAATCTTATAAAACAATTGGAAAAAGAGATATTCCTAAAAACATAGAGCTTTCTATCAAAATTGCTCCCGAGATAGAAACCGAATTATTTAATAAATTAAATCAAAATAAAAGAACAAGTACAATATAAAAAAGATGGAAAATTAATCGTCCATCTTTTTTAGAATATTACTTTTCAATATCGTTAGCCATATTTGCTATATTGATATTAAAACCTTTTAAATGTACTAAGTAATACCTGTGTACATATTATTATTATATACAAGTGCTACCAATTTATTATGGTAGTTTTTGGTAATTATCATTTTCTCTTTGATAATTAAGTGCCATTCCAATAGCAAAAACATATGCAAGAAAATAAAACCAAATCATTAAAATACAGATATTAGCAAGTCCTCCATAAAAGGATGTATAAGAGGCATAATTTTGAATATAACAAGAATAAATTTCTGTAACAATTGTCCAAAGTATTGTTGTAAAAAGTGCTCCATAATTTGTATTATGTGATTTAATTTTTTTATCCGGAGCTAGTGTATAAATTATTTTTATTACGAAAAATAGTAATACTATCATAATTGGGCTTCGTAAATATTCAAATACTTTTATAACTATGTTAGTTGTACCTGGATTTAAATTTACTTTTGTTATTAAATTTACCACTACACTACCAAATACAGGAACAAGTAATAAAAATATCAAAAGAAGTATTAAGATAATTGAAAGAACTATTGCCTTAAATCTTCGTTTAAACCAGCCTTTATTTTCTATATTATAAATTGTATTTGAACAAAGAATTACTGAATCCATACCATTACTTGATAAATAGTAACAAGTAAGTAATAGTATTGTTAATTTTAAACCTGTACTATCTGAACTTGTACTTAAAAGTAATCTTGCAACATCATTAGAAAATGCTTTTTCTAGAAAACTATAAATAAAATCCATTGAAAGATTAAGAACTGAGGCACCATAAGTAAGAAGTGTTAAAGTTGGAACAATAGCAAGTACCATAAAAAATGCTAGTTGTCCTGGAAGTAATTTCATATCACTTCTTCTTATGACCTTAATAAATCTTTTATAAAACCTTTTAATCCTTGTTTTCATTTACTTCCTTTTGCTTTTTTAATACTTTTGTTGCCTCATTTAAAGCATCCTCAATAGTTTTAATTTCATCAATCTTCATTGAATAACCAAATTCTGCACCATAATCATAAGGAAGATTTTTAAATTCTTTATTTAGTTTATGAATATAATTAGTTATTTGTTTTTGATTATAGCCTACAAGATAAACCACAAACTCATTACCATCTGTTCTAATTATATCGGAATTATCAAGCTGCGTTCTAATTAAAATATTTGCTGCTGCCTTAATTTGTTTATCTCCTTCTTCATAACCTTTTGTATCATTAATTTCCTGAAGTCTATTTAAATCTACAATAAGTATTGTCTGAGGATAAATTGTATTATTATTCCAAACATTAATATTTTCAGATAAATAATTACGATTTTTAAGTAATGTTAGTTGATCTATAAATCTTAACTTATCATCTTTTTTTATCTTTTTAGCAATTGTTATTTTTCTAGTTTTTCTAATTACTAAATAAGCTACAATAAAAAATAATATTAGAAAATAAATAAAATATTTTGCAAGAAGTGATATAATAGCACCATTTTTTACTGTTTCACTATGGTTATTTATACCTTCATTTAAAATTTTATGACTATCTAAAACAGTAATATATTTATTAAGAAGTTTATATAATGCACCATTATCCTTAATTCTAAAGTTATAAACCTCTTTTAAACTACCACTTGTTCTAATTGTATAATTTCCAAGTCCATGAGTTTTATAATATTCATAAATATTACTATCAACTAAAATAATACAATCCTTATTATTAAGTTTAGTAAGTTCTTTAGCATTTTTATATGTTTTAATTTGAACACCGGAAACATTACTTAAATATGAATATAAAAGTGAATTATTTTGAACATATACTTCTTTACCAGTTAAAGCATTAATACTATTAATAACCACATCATTTTTAATATTGGCAATAACAACATAATTTACATCGACACCACTTGAGGTTTTATTGAAACTATTTAAATTATAATAACCAAAATAAGCATCTATTTCATTATTAGTAACGGCTTTATTAAACTTAGCAAAATTACTATACTTTTTAAAAGTAAAATCTGTACCTGAAAATGTCATAAATCTTTGTAAGTAAACAGCCACTATTCCGCCATAGTTACCTCCAGAGATAACTTCATATGGAGAGTTATTTACATAACCATATTTATAACTAATAGAGCGCATTTTTTCTATTTCATATTCAGTTAATCCAAGTTTATTTGAAATTAAACTAAATAGATTTTCATCATAACTTTCTTCGAAATTTTCTTTCCAAGTGTCATAATATTTTTTAAGTATTGAACTTAAAATATCATCATTTGTAGTAAGTACATAATAAATATTTATATCACTAAAATGATAAATTATTTCTTTATTATTATTAAAAATATTATTTAAATATAAATGTAGAGGTACAATTGCATATTTATTTTCATTCATCGAAGTAAATAAACTATCAATATCTTCATAGGTTTTATAATTTAAACTATAGCTTGTTAAGTATTTTGATACATTAGATAAATCATTATTTAAAATAGCAATATTACTATTTGATATATCAGATAGATTTGTAATTATTTCACTATTATTTCCTATTAATACATAATGATCCTCATAAAAAACTTCATCATTATCAGTTAAAGATTGCTTTAAATTCAAAGAAACTGCACCATTTACAGAACCATAATTAAATGTAACTTTATTAATATTCAAATTATATTTTTCAGCAAAAGAATCAAGAAAATCATAAAATACTCCAGTACCATCACTACCAAATACTGATGAATTATTTAAAACATTTATACTAAGAAGTGTTTGTTTTTGACTATTTTCATCAATCCATTTTTTTTCATTTACTGTAAGAGTATTTGCCCTTAGGTACATAATAATTCCTACTACAGTACCTATTACTATTAGACAAATAAAAGTGCATATAAGCACTATTTTTTTATTTTTCTTCATCTGTATCCTCTTCTATTGGAGTATTATTATTCCATGAAATATTTTCAGCGGCACTATTTTTTGATGCCATTATTGTAAAATTATCACTTTGAATTATAAATTGAACATCATAATATGAAAGTGTATCCTCATCGAAAAGACTCATAGAGTTTTCCACTAACTTTTTAGCATTATCTAAAGTTATATTTTCATCAAACTTTATTTCAACATAAATAATTCTACCTTTAATATTAAAATCTACACTTTTAACATTTTCACTTTCTAAAAATTTTTCTTTGTAACTAGACTTAAATTCACTAGATATTTGATGTTTCTCAATACCATCAAGTCTATTACCATACTCATTTGTATCTTTTGAATAAAAGAAAGTTAGAGCAACACTGCATATTGCAATAAAACATAAAATAAGTATTATTACAAGAACAAAAACCACCCTATTATTCTTCCATAATTTTTTCATTTCTCACCTCAAATGCAATTTAATTATACTACATAATATGACATAAATCAATTTACAAATCTATACGAGTAAAATTTAAGTTCATTTTAATATCTTTAAAATATATTTTTTTACCAGTTTCACTATTTAAAACATAAAGTGTTTTTTCATTTTCATCCTTTATTACAGAGTATTTTTTATACTTTTCATCTCTATTTAAAACGCTGCATGCAAGTGTTAAAACATATTCTTCGTCTTTTGATGTAACGCAGTATACTTTTGATGCATATTCAAAATCCGCAAGTGTACCTGATATATTTAAATTAATTTCAACCATTTCTAATCTCTCCTTTCTTTTTTACATTTTCAGTTTGACAGTTGGTAAACGTATATGATAAAATGATCTTATGGAAGCGATCCCACTGCTTGTGCAGAGGGTGTCGCTTCTTTTTTATTTGACAGTCAGTAAACGCATATGATAGAATAAGTTTATGGAAGCGATCCCACTGCTGTATGCAGAGGGTGTCGCTTCTTTTTTATTTGACAGTCAGTAAACGCATATGATAGAATGAATTTATGGAAGCGGTCACACTGCTTGTGCAGAGGGTATCGCTTCTTTTTTATGTCTTAATGCACTATTTTCTTTTATAGATACCTAATAAATTATTATCTCTTTTGACAATTATATAATTTAAATCTTGTTTATAGTTAAAAGCATTTTCTAAATTAGCATTAATTAACTCATCAGTCATATTACTATTATTTGTAACATCCATTATAAATGATTTTGCTTGTTTAGTAACATTGTGACCAAATGAATATTTACTAGCTCCCCTTTTTATTTCTTTTAAATCTAAAGGTTCAGATAAGAAATTATAATCTGCACTAATTATATTTCGCTCTTCTCCAATTTCAAATCTTAACTCAACTTTACCTCCAATAGTGTTAATTAACCAAAATGCTACATTTATTTCATTATTTCTAAAATTAAACTTATTTTGATTATTAAGTTTATAAGTTTTTCCATTAACAATAATTTCTTTAGCAAATGATATATTATGATTATTGGGAACTGTAAATAATAGAAAATTTTCTGTAACATCTTTATAAATATTAGAACTTTTTGAAAGACGTCTTAATTTAGATTTAAAATAATATTTCATATTTTCATTTCTTATATTGTATAAATTATTTTGCATATTTTTTTTACTTTTTTTGAAATAAATTAATCTAGCACTTAAAATTAATTTTATGTCATAATATTTCTCCTTTCTTTTTACTTTACACTTATTTTACATTTTCAAAATTTTACTATGTCATCTTAAATTTCTCCTTTCACTATACTTATTACCGGAAAATTTCTGATTTCCTCCTTTTTTTGTTAAATTTTTTAAAAAAAGTTAAAATTTTACACTTTTTTGACATTTCTCAACAAACTATTAGACATATACTTTACATATATTTTCACGTAAAGTAATTTACATTTAGTCATTAAAAAATAACTAGATTTTTTTCTAGTTATTTTAAAATATAATTTATAAATATTGGGCCTAATATCAAAAGCATCATAAGCGGTAGAAATAAAAGTACTGATACTATAGATATTTTCATAGGCATCATATTAATACTTTCTTTAATATCAAGGATTCTCTTATCAGTTAAGTAGTTTATTTGATTAGTTAAAGCTCCTTCGATACTATTACCAAATTCATTTGCTTCGATAATATTTAGTATTACATTGCAAACACTTTTCGAAGGTATTCTTTTCATTAAATCCCTTAAGCCCTCGGTTAAAGATTTTCCATAACCTACTTCATCAAGCATTCTTTTAAACTCAGTACTTAAATCACTATCAATACTTTTAGAGGTAATACTTATACATAATTTTAAATTTCTTTCACTTTGAATAGTTAAATTCAATACCTCAAAAAAGAATATTGCATCGCTTTCAAGTTTTCTTGCTCTTTTTTTAATTTTGACATCAATACAAATATATTCAAAAAATATATAGAATAAAAATGTTAGTATTGGAGCAATAAAATATCCTGAATTAAAATAGTATATTGAAACTATAAATATAAGTAAAGATAAGATAATTCTAACTGTTAGAAATTCGTTAATATTAATTTTCTTATCATAGGATAAATAATTAAATTTACTTTCTAAGGCTTTAATCGAAGATGTTGAATATATATTTTTATAAAAATCATTTACTTTCATACTTTCTCCACCTTCGTTATTTTCTTAATTGTTATAATATAAATTACATATATAAGTAAAATAAAGAAATCAATTATAATACCTATTTTTGTAGTTATTAATACTTTAAAATAATCTTTATTAAGCATAGTAATAACAATTATAAATACAAATGGTATAACAACCAAAATACGATAAAGCATTTTACTTGAACTTGTTAAGGAATTAAGTTCATTTTTTATTTTTAATTTATCATAAAAGTGTTTTTCAATCATATTAAATACTGAAACTATATTACCACCAGTTTTATTTAAAAGTGATAATGATGATGTAATATATTTAACTTCCTCAACCTTTACTCTATTATAAAATCTTTCAAATACTGTAAGAAGATCAAGTCCATAATCAATATCTTTAGAAATAATTTCAAATTCCTCTTTTATAGGACTTTCTGTAGAGGTTTTAACAATATTAATTGCTTGCCAAATATTTTTTCCACTTTTAAAGGCACTATTCATTATTACAATTGCCTGTAAAAGACCTGCTTCAATAGTATTTCTTTTCTTTTTATAAATTATAATTAAGATTATATCTATCATAAAAAAGCTTACAAAAGATAGTATTATAAAAAGTGATAAATCTGTTTTAACACCCTTTAAAATAGACATTATTACATAAAGAATATCAATAAATATCATATATAATATTTTAATAGAAACATAATCAATTGAACTTAAATTATTACTTTTATTATAAATTAAATATTTTGAAAGCCTAACAGAATATTTTTTAAGTATTACTGACTTACTATTTAATTTAGAAATCTTTTTAATTATTTTTAAAAAGAATATCATTAATCTATCAACAAAACTTATAGTATTATTTTCACTTACATTAACTGTAAATTTTTTTAATTTATTTTCTAGTTTTATAGAAAAATATAAACGCACAAAAAGAAATGCACATATTATAAATATTATGCATATACCAAGTATTACAATTATTTTTGGTAGCATTTCTTTCATACAAATCCTTTCTATTTAAATATTTTTCTTATATCCTTAAAACCATAACTTTCAAGTCTTTTTATACAGTTAGGTACTTTTTTACTTACTTTAAAACTTCCATTTACTTCACCAATATCTGTAATACCCTCTTGGTTAAATGTAAATATATCATTAAGCTCTATTTCATCACCATTAAAACCAACAATTTCAGATATTCCACTTACTTTTCTTTTACCATCAGAAAGTCTTTCAATATTTATAGTAATATTAATTGCATTATAAATATACTCTCTTACCGCTCTTACTGGTAAATCAATATTTGCCATTAAAACCATTGTTTCAAGTCTATGAAGTGCATCTAAATTACCATTTGCGTGCAAAGTTGTTAAACTTCCTTCATGACCTGTATTCATTGCTTGTAACATATCAAAAGCTTCTTTTCCTCTTACTTCACCAACAATAATTCTATCTGGTCTCATACGAAGTGAATTTCTTACTAAATCTCTAATTGTTACTTCTCCACTTTTTTCATAGTTTGTAGTTCTTGTTTCAAGTGTAATAACATGAGGTTGAGAAAGTCTTAGTTCTGCAGCATCTTCGATAGTTATAATTCTTTCTTTTTCTGGTATAAAACTACTTAAGATATTTAAAAGTGTTGTTTTACCACTTCCTGTTCCTCCGCATACTAAAATATTAAGTTTAGATTTAACACATGCTTCCAAAAATGTTGCCATATCAGGTGTAATAGTTCCAAGTCTTATTAGTTCATCTGCTGAAGAAATACTTGCTTTAAACTTTCTTATTGTAATAACTGGTCCTTTTGTAGCAAGTGGTGGAATAACTGCATTAATACGTGATCCATCTTTTAAACGAGAGTCTACCATTGGTGATGATGAATCAATAGTTCTTCCCATTGGCTCTATTAACTTTTGAATTGTTCTAATAATATGTTCATCATTAATAAAGGAAACACTTTCATCCTTAATTAAATTACCATCAAGTTCAATATATATTTCACTTGGAGAATTAACCATTATTTCAGTTATATTTTCATCCTTTAAAAGTTCTGTTAAAGGTCCATAACCATTTATTTCATTTTCAATTAAATTATATAAATAATTTCTTTCCATTGAGGTAAGTTCTATACCTACAACAGCTTTATCAATTTCTTTTGAGATAAATGAAGTTATATTGTCTTCATTTTTAAGATTTAAATCAATTATATTTTCTACAATTTTAGTTCTTAAACTATCAAGTAAATCTTTATTGGAAAATACATCATAGTCCACTACATTATTATTATTTTCAGTATCATCATATTTAAATACCTCTTTTAAACTACTCATTATTTTCCTCCATATCATTATAAATACTCATAAAAACTTTATTTGCTTTAGGATAATATTTATTAAATTTTTTATCTAATGTAATAATACTTCCATCAAATACAAGTGAATCATAATTTTTCATAAAGAATTTACTAGTTAAATTATAATCTACTCCAGTTCCAATCATTTTCTTAATATCATATAAACTATAATAATTTTTATAAGGATTTGTACTTTCATTTAATAATACTTTATAATTTGTTTTACCAGCAACTTTAAAGATATTAATCATACTACGCATATTTTTAATATTAAGTAAATCATTATTCATTATAAATAAAACGTTATCTACATTATCAAGTAAATCAATATTTACATTAGAACAATCACTATTTGTATCAATTATTATATAATCGTATGAATATATACTTTTTTCTAAAATAAATTTAATAAAAGCATCATTTATTTTAACTCCTTGTCTTGGATCACTAGAACTTGCTAAAAAAAGTATATTATCATTATATTTAGTTACATAATCACCTATATCAGTAAATTTATTATTACTATAATCACTATAAAGATCATATATATTTTTATTACTTTCTTTATTTAATAAAAGACCTATACTTCCAAAAGATAAATCAAAATCTATTATTAAAACTTTTTTCTCTTGCATAGCAAAAAAACCACTTAATAAAGTAGCAATACTGCTTTTACCAGTTCCACCTTTCGAAGAAAATAAACATATACTTTTACCCTTTTTTCCCATACTAGCCTCTTTGGTATTTTATTTTACCATTTTCCTTAACCCTTGTTATATTAATATCAATGTCATAAGAAGATTTATTAATTAATTTTCCAAGTAAACTAGGAATACTTGTTTTAAACGAAATATTATAGCCTAAAGAATTATCAATCTTTAAATCTTTAACATCAATATCATTATCTTTATACATATTTATTATATCAAATAAATTATCATTTGAATAGTTTTTTGCAATAATAGTTTTAGTAACTGAATATATTTTATGTTTATTATATGCTATATAACTTACCTCAATTAAATAAGAAAATAGTGTTATCATAATTGGTATACATATTATAAATAGCACTAATACTTGTCCTTTTTTATTCATAAATAATCCTTTTTACAGTAACATTATATTTTGTTCCAGTTACTACACTTACTACTGGACTATATATTTCTATATCTTTACTTACAACATATTCAGTTCCTTTACTAACACTATTTTTAGTTACATTTACATCAGAGTAAGTAGAATCATCAAGTATAACATCTTCGATTATACCCTCCAATTTACTTTTCTCACTATATATTCTTACGCAATCAAAAACGGCCAACATCATCATTATAAATATTGGTAATATAATTATAAATTCAATTAATGCTTGCCCTTTTTTATTCATATTTTCCTTTCTATTTTTTAAACTTTACAAGTTCTTTGTTGAATTCTCAAAATCGGCAGTGCGAGGCGGATACTGCCGCCACGCACATTACCATAGTTCTTACCTTACCCAACGCGATATGCGTTATCCTTAGTTCCATCTCCTGTACCTACAATTTTTAGGACACTAGAATCTAGATAAAATGCTGGGCGCACCGCAAACAAGTTGCTGTCGACGCTGCTGCCGTAGAGGTTAACAAACCCTGACGAGTGCAAATTCGCAGCACTATTCGAATTCGAAGAATAAGGGGAAAGTAACCACTCATGTTTATTTGATCCCCAACTAGACTTTTGTGATGTAAATAACCAATCATTATTTTTACAATCTGCTGTATCATAATCGTATACGGCTTTCGCTCTACATCCTACTCTATTTGTTGTTGTACCTCCCACTGTTGCATAACCATAATCACTTGGATACATGAGTCCTACCTTTGCATATATACTACTTGGATTACCACTATATATTGCACTTGTATTTCTTTCCGCTGTATATATATCTTCC